>Ga0209400_1000051_pt1 | contig 102316 bp, 105 predicted proteins | sample M_130807_EF_Meta_FD_187313 | JGI IMG/M metagenome (GOLD analysis project Ga0209400, IMG submission 187313) | Freshwater microbial communities from Lake Montjoie, Canada to study carbon cycling - M_130807_EF_MetaG (SPAdes) (version 2) | ecosystem: Environmental > Aquatic > Freshwater > Lake...
GAAGGCTGCTAAGAAAGAAGGAAAACTTGCTTTAATCACAACCCCACGTGACTGGGCAAATTACGGAGCAATTTTTGATGCTTATGAGAAGGCTTTCGGCGTAAAGATTTCTGTTGATAATCCAGAAGGATCATCACAGTACGAAATCGACACAATGAAGACTGCACCTAAGTCACGCCAACCAGATTCAATTGATATTGGACCACTAGTTGTTTCGCAGTTGACACCTCCAGGCGGAGCGCCACTGTCAGCTCCTTACCAAGTTATTAACTGGAAGGACATCCCAACTACAGCGAAGGATCCATCCGGACTTTGGTACGGAAACTACGGCGGAAAGCTAGCCATTGTTTACAACACTTCACTCCCTGTTGTTCCAACAAAGGCTAAAGATTTCACAAACCCAGCATTCAAGGGCGTTGTTGGAATCACCGGCGACCCAACCTCTTCAAATCAGGCGTTTATGTCACTTCTCGCTGCCAGCATTGGTAATGGCGGAGAAGCTAATGTTTCAGATGTATCAAAGGGCTTAGCTCTTTGGAAAGAAATTAAGGCAGCCGCTCCAATCGTGAAGGTGAACGGTACAAATCTTGTAACCGGAACGGCCAAGGTTGGCTTCATGTGGGACTTCTACGCACTTGCAACAGTTCCTGCAGCAAAGGCTGCTGGAGTTAATCTCAAGTTCGCATACCCAACAGATTACGTTCTACAAGCTCCTCCATATATCAACGCAATCAATGCAAAGTCTCCAAACTGCGCAAATGCACGACTATGGCAAGAGTTTGTTTACTCACAGAACAAGGGAAAGACAGCAGCTGATCTCACAGATGCAGATCTAAAACTCCCTGGCTCAAAGCTATTTGCTTTGATGCAAGGCGGACAGAACTACTGGCAACAGTCAGGTGCTGACCCAATCATGTCTAAGGCAATGGCAACCAAGAAGCTTCTACTTCCGTCACTTCTTGATTTCACTGTCCCAGCATCAGCGAAGATCATCAGCAAAACCACAATCTCTGATGTCCTAGCTGCTCGTGAGCAAGTAATTGCTTCATGGGCTACTTTGTAAAAAGGAAATATGACTAATTTGGTCATAGAAGAAGGTGCGCCAACGAGGGGGCGCACCTTCTTCACTTTCCCCTTAAAGAGTTATTTGCCCGCGCTACCCCTTTTGTTGGTAGTTGGCTACTTCTTTCTATTTCCAATAACTAAATTAATTTATGTTTCGTTTCTATCAAACGAAAATACTTTAACTTTGGGCAATTTTGTGACCGCCTTAAAAGATCCTTACAAAACCGGATTTATTAACTCGATTAAGATTGGTTTGTTTTCTGCCGCGATTGCAGCTTTCCCTGGCGCAGTTGCTGCCTACTTTATTGAAACTCGAGGCTCTTCAAAACTTCGCCGCACGATTGCGGTAATGAACGGCGTTCTCGCGAACACCGGTGGCGTCCCGTTAGCCTTCATGTTTTTTGCCGCAATTGGTGTTACGGGACAGATCACTAAAATCTTAAAAGCCCTAGGGTGGGATATCTACGCAGGGCAATTTTCACTTGGAACATTTGTGGGGCTATTAATTGTTTATCTCTATTTTCAACTTCCACTGATGATCATAATTTTTTCACCAGCTATTGTTTCCCTCCGCAGAGAATGGGTGGAAGCGGCACACAATTTAGGTGCAAATCAGTTCAATTACTGGCGCACCGTGGGAATCCCACTTCTATTCCCAAGCTTTGTGGCATCTTTCCTCTTGTTGTTTGCTAGCGGATTTTCAGCTTACGCAACCGCTAATGCACTAACCGTTGGAAACCTAGCTCTGACGCCATTACAAATTGGCGGCCTACTAGATGGCAACGTTTCCGCTTCCCAGTTGAATCTTGGCAAAGCGCTCAGCAGTGTAATGATTTTAATCTCTGCAATTGCAATTATTCCTTACTTAATTATTCAAAGGCGCAGCGCAAGGTGGCAGAAGCGATGAAATTCAAACGAAATCTCCCACTAATTCTCACCCTCACCCTTTTTGGATTCTTTGTTTTCGTGCCGATGATTTCCGCATTTGAATATTCGATTCGAACCCCACTCGAAGGTGGATATGGTTGGAAGAACTATGTTTGGGCGGTAACTCAAGACGAATTTTTGCACTACATAATGAGGTCGGGTTGGTTAGCGCTCTTGACCGTGATAATCACCCTCTTGATTCTTGTTCCGACAATAACTTGGCTTCATTTGTCGCAATCACCGCTTCGCGGTTTGATCGACGCCATATCTCTGTTGCCATTAGTGATTCCTGTCGTAGCCTTCGCCGTAGGCGCCCAGATTTCTCTTCCGGAGTTTGTCCAATCAACAATATTGGAACTCCCATTTCTTTACTTTGCACTATGTCTTCCATATGCCTATAGATCACTAGATATTGGTCTAAGCGCTATACCGCTTAAAACTTTATCTGAAGCCGCTCGCAGCTCTGGAGCTAATCCGATTCGAACAATAAACAGCGTGATAGCCCCAGTAATTCGTGGCTCCGTCATGGCAACAGTGGCTATTACCTTTGTTCTATCTCTCGGTGAATACACACTAACGGTTTTACTACATTGGGACACATTCCCAACATGGGTCACATTTGTCGCCCAAGAAAACATTTTAGGTGCAATTTCAATTTCGATGATGTCGCTAATTATTCCATTCTTAATTTTAACGGTAATAACTTTGGTTTTACCAGAACGTTCAACTCAAGGGAGAAAATAATGTCCAGCAAAAATCTGAAGTTGGCGAATGTAACTAAACGGTTCGGAAATGTCACTGCTCTAGACAACTTCAACTTCGAAGTCGGCGTTGGTGAGTTAGTTGCCTTGCTTGGTCCTTCTGGCTGCGGAAAAACAACTGCCCTTCGAGTCGTTGCAGGACTTGAGAACCAAGATTCTGGGAAAGTATTTGTGGGAGAAAACGATATTTCCTCAATCCCAGCTCACAAGAGAAATATGGGAATGGTCTTTCAAGCATATTCACTTTTCCCCAACCTCACAGCGGAAGAAAATGTCGCATTCGGATTGCAGATGCGCAAAGTAAACAAGGAAGTACGAATTAAGAAAGCCCATGATTTACTTGAATTGGTAGGGCTACCTACTCATGGAAAGCGTTATACCCATCAGCTCTCAGGTGGTCAGCAGCAGCGAGTTGCACTTGCACGCGCATTAGCCTTCGAGCCAGAGATTCTACTTTTGGATGAGCCACTATCGGCACTTGATGCACAAGTGCGGGTCAACTTAAGAGAAGAAATCCGCAGATTACAGATTTCACTCGGAACTACAACTCTCTTTGTTACTCACGATCAAGAAGAAGCTATGGCCATTTCTGATCGAGTTGGCGTAATGAATAACGGAGTTTTAGAGCAAATTGACACACCTGATGTGCTTTACAACCAGCCCGCCACAAACTTTGTGGCAAGTTTCGTTGGCGTAATGAATAAAATCCCAAGTCAACTAAGCGATGGCTATGTTGAGGTATTTGGTAAACGTCTAAAGGCGATCAAGGGTGATCAGAGCACCGGCAAAGCTCACGCTTTAATTCGCCCAGAATCAATAAATATTAAAGTAAATTCAACTAATTCAAACGCCAAGGTACTAACGAGATCATTTTTGGGAGCATCATCAAATATTGTCTGTCAATTATCTGATGGAACAATTGTTCAATCACTGATGACAAGTTCTGGATCGGGAGATCTACACCCGGGGTCATCAGTAGAACTTGAAGTTTCAATATCAGAAGTTTTAGTTACGCATGACTAGTTCGCTAAATGCGCGGATTATTCGTGTTACTGCAAATCCAGATAATCGTTGGAAAGGTTTAAGTCTAGATCGGGGAGAAGCGGCCCTTGGTGAAAATCCAGAAGTAGCCAAAGTAATTGCGTCTTTTATACATTTGAGCGATCTACACATTTGTGATGCCGCATCTCCGGCGCGCCTGGAATTCCTTGACCGTATTGCCGATCCTGATAATCCACTATCAGCGATAGTTCCTTACATGGGAACATATCGAGCACAAGAATTTCTTACTACCCAAGTATTGGAAGCGATGGTGCGGGCCGCAAATCAAATCACTGCCGGACCACTTACCGGTGCGAAGATTGATGCCGTTGTTGTTACAGGTGATGTAGTAGATAACGCACAGAGCAATGAATTGAATTGGTATATAAATATCTTGGACGGAGGAGTTGTTGATCCGAAGAGTGGAGATCCCGAAGTTTCGGAAGCATCACATTCTTCGCATCCAGATTTGTATGATGAACATTATTATCACCCAGATGGTCCGCCAGTAGATTCGCCAGGTGATCGACCACACTTACTCCACGATTTCCCGCATTTTAAGGGGTTATTGGCGGCTTCTGAAAGAAGCTTTCAAGCCGAAGGGCTGAATCACAAATGGCTCGCAGTCCACGGAAATCATGATGCGCTATTGCAAGGCACTGCCGCTCCAACAGATGAATTGAATGATTTAGTCACCGGGCCAGCGAAATTAGCAGGCATGAAGGATATGAATATTTTGGCCGATTACTTAACCGTGTTCGGCGAAGTTGGGCCAGCGGTCTATCCAAGCATTGATCAACTAATAACCAATCATGTTTCAGCCGATCCACGCAGAAAACTATCAACTCTCGAAGAATGGGTCGATATCCATACGCGTTGCGGACATGATCATGGTTTAGAGAAAGAGCAAACCAAAACAGCATACTGGTATCGCAATATCGGTACAGAAGTCAGATTGATTGCACTTGATACGGTAAACCGTTACGGCGGATGGCAAGGCTGTATTCACCGCGAACAATTCGAGTGGTTGCGTGAAGTTTTATCAGCGTCGCGCGATAAGTACATCGTTCTATCTTCACATCATCCGTTGGAAAAGCTCTTTAACGGGTATGTACCAGATGATCAGCTAGCACCTGCCTTAGAAGAAGAAGTTCAAAAACTCTTAGCCGAATTCCCAAATGTAATACTTTGGTTTGCCGGACATGTGCACGATCATAAAATTTCGCAACGTAAGAATGCCGACGGCTCCCATGCTTTTTGGGAAATCAGAACGGGTTCGCATATAGATTGGCCACAACAATCACGAACAATTGAGATAGTTAAAACACAAGGTGGAATGATCGCAATTGGCACGGTTATCTTTGATCACGCAGGGCCTGTTGATTTTCACGGAACACCTGATGAATTATCAAATCCAATCGCACTCGCTGGTCTTTCACGGTTACTTGCAGCCAATGACTGGCAGAGACAGAACGGCGGGCCGGTTGGTCTAGAGCTCTCAGAGGGTGAGCCCTCGGATAGAAATATCTGGCTATGGGCGAACGATCCACTGATTTGATCCAGTGAAGATGTAGGCTCACGCCGTGCTACTTAGTGATCGCGATATCCGCTCAGAAATCAACGCTGGCCGCGTTGCAGTTGAGCCATTTGAAGAGGCGATGATCCAGCCATCATCAGTTGATGTCCGCCTAGATAAATTCTTCCGCGTCTTTGAAAATCATAAATATTCAGTGATTGATCCATCGATCGAACAATCCGAACTTACTCGCGAGGTCGTGGCCGATGATGGTGAAGCATTTATCTTGCACCCAGGCGAATTCGTTCTGGCTAGCACTTACGAAATTATCACCTTGCCCGATGACATTGCTGGGCGCCTGGAAGGCAAGTCATCACTTGGTCGCCTGGGGCTTCTAACTCACTCAACTGCCGGCTTTATCGATCCTGGTTTTTCTGGACATATAACGCTAGAACTTTCCAACGTAGCAAACCTTCCAGTGAAGCTCTTTCCGGGAATGAAGATCGGTCAACTCTGCTTGATCAAGCTATCTTCACCTGCCGAGCATCCATATGGCTCTGCTATCTACGCTTCTCGCTATCAGGGGCAGCGCGGGCCAACCCCCAGCCGTTCCTTCATGAATTTTCACCAGAGTAAGATCAAGTAGTTCGCAAAGGAATACAACCTTTGCTTAAGGGGTTGAAGTAACTATGGAAATAATTATCGCACTCGCCGTATTCGGCTTACTCGTACTTTTCTTTATCGCCCAATACAACCGCTTGATCCGCCTCAACATCAGCGTTGACGAATCATTTGCGCAGATCGAAGTGCAGCTAAAGCGCCGTTCTGATCTAATCCCAAATTTAGTTGAGACTGTTAAAGGCTATGCCAAACACGAACAAGGCACCTTTGATGCAGTTGTAACCGCACGGGCTAAGGCAACCACCGCAACAACAGTTGCTGATGTTGCCGCAGCTGATGGCATGCTGACGCAGGCGCTACGTGGCTTACTTGCAGTTGCTGAGGCATATCCAGATCTCAAAGCATCCTCAAACTTTCTTTCGTTACAAGAAGAACTTTCAACCACTGAAAATAAAGTTGCTTTCTCTCGCCAGTTCTATAACGACAATGTACGCAATCTAAATACTGCCGTTAAAACCATCCCCACCAGCTTTTTTGCAGGGTTTGCCAAGGTTTCAGAACGTGAATTCTATGAAGTAGAAGATCCACAATCACGTAATGCACCAAAGGTTACCTTCTAAAAAGTAATGGCGACACAAGATTTTCGCGCGCAGCAAAGCGCTAATAAAGGCAAAACCTATTTTCTGCTGGGCTCAATGGGTTTACTTACCGGCCTTGTTGCATTTGCAGCGCTAACTTACTTTGGAGCCGGCACATCCACATTTGTGGTGCCGCTTGCGGTTGGTATTTCACTTATCGGCGTCTGGGGCTCGTATTACGGCTCAGATAAATTGGTAATCACCATGACAGGTGCCAAGTTGATACAGCGCGAAGATAATCCAGAGCTATTTAATGTGATTGAAGAAGTTGTAATCGCAAGCGGTCTACCGATGCCGAAAGTTGCCATCGTTGTTGACACTGCACCGAATGCATTTGCAACTGGGCGTGATCCAGAACATGCGCTAATTGCCTTTACGACTCGCATCTTGGAAGTTATGGATCGTGATGAACTGCAGGGTGTGATTGCACACGAGATGTCACATGTTGCCAACCGCGATACTTTGGTTTCAGCAGTTGCTGCAACAACTGCTGGTGCGATTGCGATACTAAGTGATTTCCTTATGCGCATGATGTGGTTTGGGGGAGGCCGCCGCGATCGCGATAGCAACGCCAATCCAATCGCCCTTGTTCTATCTCTTGTTGTTTTAATCTTGGCGCCAATAGCTGCAACACTGCTCAAGAGCGCAATTTCACGTCGTCGTGAATCCTTGGCCGATGCAACTGCTGTTTCATTTACAAGAAACCCGGCAGGTTTGCGTAAAGCGCTAGAAGTTTTGGCTGCAGATTCAACTGTGGTGCACCAAAAATCTAACGCGGTGGCTCATATCTGGATTGAGTCCCCACTTGATGGAAAAGCGGTATCGAAGATGTTCTCTACCCACCCACCAATCGAAGAGCGCATCGCGACCTTACGCGCCATGGAATCTTTAGGTAGTTAAGAATTAACCTCTAATTAATCACTAGATTCTTGTAACCCGGAATGCCAAAAGATAGGTTTCCCCTAGCCAGATTGGCACTTCCCAGATAGGCAGAACAATGGATCAACGCGAAATAAATGAAAAGCGTTACGAAATAGCAGCCAGTCAAACATCAGCAATCATGCTCGTTGGTTTATTTTCCAACTTGGGTATTTTCGCAATAACTGCTTTTGCTAAACTTCCTCCCGATGCCCAAACTAGCTGGAAAGTAATCGCCAGCATCATCGAAGCATTTTTCTTAGTGTTTACACTTGGCGTATTCGGTGATATTTCAGCCTACGTTAAAGATATTCCTAAGAATGAAGATTCACAATGGAATAGAAACGCTCGTAAAGCTCCTCCAGAGATCTTTATGGCAATCACTGCAATCGGAATTATCGCTATGTGGTATTTCCAGATTAGCGCCATAGGAGCGTAGAAAATTAGATGAAAAAGGGCTGAGGGGATTCTCCTCAGCCCTTTTTCGACGAGAAGTTAAGCCGATACTGGGAAGAAGAGCGTGAAAGCTGCACCTTTTCCTAGCTCGGATTCAACGCTGACCTGACCTGCGTGGGCGCGCATAACTGCATCTACGATGGATAGACCAAGCCCGGTGCCTTCACCATCTTGGCGAACGCGAGAACTATCGGCGCGGTAGAAGCGTTCAAAGATTTGCGCTTGATCTTCTTTAGATAACCCAGGTCCGTTATCTGCAATTCGAATCCGTACACCATCTTCGCTCTGCGCAACCGAGGCGTCGATATTTGTTCCAGCTGGAGTATGTGCTCGAGCGTTAGCAAGTAAGTTAGCGACAACTTGATGGATGCGATCGCTATCGCCAAGCACATAAATTTCATCCAATGGTTTATCAAAGCCAACCCTATGGTTCGGACCTGCGGCGCGCGCAGATGCAACGGCATCTGCAACCAAATCACTTAAATTAACTGGATCTGATTTCATCTCACGAGATTGATCTAGTCGGGCTAGCAACAGCAAGTCTTCAACGAGCGAGCCCATACGTTTTGATTCACCTTCAATACGTCCCAACAATTCTTTAGTGTTCGCTTCGCCAGAGATGGCACCTTGGCGGTGCAATTCTGCAAAACCACGAATCGCGGTAATCGGTGTACGTAGTTCGTGAGATGCATCTGCCACAAAGCGACGTAATTTACTCTCGCTTTCAACGCGCGCAGAGAATGATTCTTCAATTCGCCCAAGCATAATATTTAGCGTATTAACCAATCGACCGACTTCAGTATTTGCTTTAACATCAGGTAAGCGTGCAGATAAATCGCCTTCAGCAATACGTTCTGCGGTTGCTTCAACCGTAATCAATGGACGAAGTCCGACTCTGATTACCTTGCGGGAGGCAAGTGCAATTAATAAAATCATGGCAAAGCCGATTAAAATAAATAAACCCTGTAAACGATTTAATGTGCTATCGATAGATTCGAAAGTCTGTCCGACAACAAATGTGCCTAGCCCTGATGGCAAAGCCCGAGCTATTACGCGGAAGTCCGACCCTGGAACCTCAATCGTAAATGGCTTACCTTCATATGAAGTTAGCTCAGTTGCAGATAACCCTTTTAAATAACTAGAAATCTCAGTGCTGTTTAAATCTCCGCCGATCTGGCCTAGAACTACACCGCCGGGCCCGATCAAAGTGATTGATGTTGCAGTGGGAACTCTCTGCAGCGGTACTGCAGGAATTGCTACCCGACTTTGATTATCTTCATCTGGGGAGGCTTCATATTCTTCACGCGCAATACCGGCACGATCTACTCGCGGCAAGGATCCGCCAGAAACGCTAGTTAATTCCGCATCCATTTGTTGCGTTAGATAAGAACGAAGGAGAGTTTGCGCTGCGATATCAGATGCGACAAAGCCCATTGCCGAAAGGAGTACAACGCCTAAAGTTAAGCGATTAAGTAAACTCCAATTTGAAAATGGACTCTTCATTTATTTGGTGGCCGGCAATCTCAATCGGTAACCAACGCCACGCACTGTATGAATAAGTGGTGGATCAAAGGAATCAACCTTCTTGCGTAGATAAGAGATATAGGTTTCTACGATTCCGGCATCTCCGCGAAAATCGTATTGCCAGACATGATCAAGGATTTGAGATTTAGAGACAACGCGATCTGCATTTATTAGCAAATAACGCAGTAATTGAAACTCAGTTGGGGACATTTCAAGCAATTGCCCTGCGCGATGGACTTCGTGAGTTGCCTCATTTAACTCAAGATCAGCAAAGCGAATCTTTTCATCGTCAGTATCAATTTCAGTAACACCGATTCGGCGCAGCAAGGCTCGCAAGCGCGCAACCAACTCTTCTAGACTAAATGGCTTGGTCATGTAATCATCGCCACCGATTGTTAAACCAGCGACCTTATCTTCCATGCCATCTTTTGCGGTTAAAAATAGAACGCCAACATTTAGACCTTCGCTACGAAGTTGGCGACAGACCTCAAAGCCATCAATATCTGGCAACATCACATCTAGGACAACGGCTTGAGGTTTAAATTCTTCAGCAACGGTTAGCGCTTCAGAACCAGAAGCGGCAGTGCGCACATCAAAGCCAACAAAGCGAAGACTGGTTGCAATTAGATCGCTGATGCTTTTCTCATCATCGACTACAAGGATGCGGTGAGAGCTTTTACTTTCGATATTTGCCATAGGTTGAGAATGCTCCCATGACCTGAGAGAACGCTGAGAACAGAGTAAGTATTACCGCTATTTACTTATCTCCATTTAGTCGCGAGGCTGAATCCAACCCCCACGAAGCTAAAGCCGATAATCATGTTCCATGCACCGATACCTGGGATCGGAAAGCGAGTCTGGCTGACATAGAAGATAACGATCCAGAAGAGGCCGATCAAGAAATTAGCGACCATTACTGGCGCTAACCAGCTTGGGCTCTCGACCGGGCCATGTGGCTCGGCATCATGGATTAACTCCTCGTGAGCGTGCTTTTCTTGGACCTTTTTACGCAATTTCGATTTTGGCATGGCCAAAGGTTACAGGCTAAATCCAATACTGGAAACAGCGATCCTCGCCCACCTGCCAGAATTGCGTCATGGCCCGCATCCTCGTCGTCGACAACTACGACTCGTTTGTCTTTAACTTGGTTCAGTACTTGGGCCAACTTGGCGCCGAATGCACAGTCAAACGAAACGATGAAGTCACCGCGGAGGAAGCAAGTAATTTTGATGGAGTCCTAATTTCTCCAGGACCCGGAACTCCGGAGGCAGCAGGTGTAAGTATTGAGATGATCAAGTACTGCGCTGAAAATGATATTCCACTTTTCGGAGTTTGTTTAGGCCACCAAGCAATCGCTGTTGCATTTGGTGCAACGGTATCGCGGGCTCCTGAATTGTTGCACGGCAAGACTTCGCAGGTTATTCACGAAGGTAAAGGTGTCTTAAGTACTTTGCCATCACCTTTTACTGCAACTCGTTATCACTCACTTGCTGTTGAACGTGACACGGTTAGCGATGAACTTGAAATAACTGGCGCTACAGAATCAGGCGTTGTGATGTCACTGCGCCACAAAACATTGCCGATTGAAGGCGTTCAGTTCCACCCCGAATCAGTTCTAACTGAACACGGACATTTGATGTTAGCTAACTGGTTAACGCAATGTGGAGATAATAACGCGCTCGCCAAATCTGTTGGACTATCACCAGTAGTTGGCCGCAGCTCTTAATTTAAGGCGCTTTATTAATTGTAATTGTTACTGGCTTACCAATTGTTTGAGTGGTGCCAGGGTCGGGCGCTTGTCGAATTACAACACCAAGGCTTTGCGTCGCATCGTAATCGTTAAACTCGCGAACTAAGAAGCCAGTTTGAATCAATAGAGTTTTCGCTTGAATAGCCTCAACTCCAATTAGGTTTGGAACTGCAACTTCGCCACTGGCAATTGTTAAGACAACGCCGGATCCTGCAGTAATTGTCGATCCAGGTGCCGGCAGAACACTTAAAACAGTTCCGAGTGGTTCATCTGATGGTGCAGCTTCAGTTTTGGATATTACTAAGCCTGCTGCAGCAAGTGCTGTACGGGCATCAATTAGGGACATTCCAACTAACCCGTCTGGAACTATCGAATCGCCAGGACCGTCGGAAATAGTTAACGTGATCGCAGACCCCTTTTTAACCTGGGTTGTAGCAAGTGGGATTTGGCTAGCAACGCGATCGCGCGGAATTCGTGGATCATGCGCACGCTGAATGGTTACGGTAAAGCCAGCTAGAAGCGCTCGTGCATCAGCTTCAGATAGACCAACAACATTGGGAACTTCATTTCCAAGTGATGGGGTTGAGCCGCCGCTTAAGGAAAGTCCTACAACAGCTGCGATACCTGCAGCCAATACTGATAACCCAGTAATCAAAGCCGTGCGTCGGCTTACAAGAGGAGGTCGAGCAACTTTGGTAGAAATATTTTGGCCGCTACGAATCTTATTTATATCTTCTAGCATCGCACTTGCCGATAGATATCTATCCTCTGGTTTCTTGGCCAGTGCAACGGTTAACACAACCTCAACGCTTTCTGGCAGATCCGGCTGTAATTCTCGCGCTGGGGCAGGCACACCCGAAACGTGTTGATAAGCAATTGAAACTGGTGTTTCACCTGTAAATGGTGGACGCCCAGTTAGCAGTTCGTATAACAAGCAACCCGTTGAGTAGATATCAGTAGGTGCATCTGCAACTTCACCAAGTGCTTGTTCGGGAGATAAATATTGAGCAGTACCAACAACGTTCCAGGTACTAGTTAAAGTCGCACCAAGATCATCCATGGCACGAGCGATACCAAAATCCATCACCTTTACATCGCCTTTATTGGTGATCATCACGTTTGCAGGTTTGATGTCACGGTGCACAATCCCGCGTTGATGTGAATAATCCAGTGCCGCAAGAATTCCGGCACCAATTTCAAGTGCCCGATCAAGCGGTAAACGTTCGCCATCGTGAATTAACTCGCGCAAAGTGTGGCCAGAGACTAACTCCATGACAATGTATGGCGCAGGTTCTTCACCTGAGTCATAAACGGCAACGATTCCAGGATGGTTCAAGCCAGCTGCTGCTTTTGCTTCTTTTCTAAAGCGAGAAACGAAAGTTGAATCTTTTGCTAAATCACTACGCAGAATCTTTACGGCAACTTCACGAGACAAACGTTGATCTTGCGCAATATAGACATCTGCCATTCCGCCGGTGCCGATCATTTCCCCAAGTTGGTAGCGGCCACCTAAAACTTTATTGATCATGCTTTAGCCGCTCCTAACTTTTCAACAACGCCGGTATACGAGTCCACTAAATCTGCCAAAATCACGGTGACGTTATCAGGTGCACCATTTATATATGTCGCATCAATCAGGGCATCGACTGCAGTTGCCGCATCCTTGCCCTTAATTAAAGATTTGATTTCCTTATCGCTTAAGACGCCAGTAAGTCCGTCACTACATACTAAGTAGCGATCCTTAATTTTTCCTTCGAAGATATGAAGCGATGGCTCAAGCGTGCCCTCTCCCATTAAAGCCTGGGTCAACATTGATCTTTGTGGATGTACTTGGGCTTCTGATTCGGAGATTACCCCGTTCTTGAGTAACTCTTGCAGAACCGTGTGATCAGCGCTGAGCTGCTCGAGATCACTACCGCGCAGGCGATATGCCCGCGAATCACCAATATGGAGCAAAGAAATTTCTGTACCGCTAATAAATAGCGAGGTAAGAGTGGTTCCCATACCTTTTAATTGCGGTTCATCTTGGGTTACAACGCGAATTTGCCCATCAATAGTATGGAGTGAATTCAGGAATAGATCACTCGCGGAATCACTATCTATATCTGGATTTGTAAAAGTTGGTGCAATTTCCGACAGAGTATTAATTGCAACAGTTGATGCGACTTCACCGCCGGCATGCCCGCCCATTCCATCTGCTACCGCTATCAATTGTGCGCTAGTTAGTGCAGAGTCTTCATTCCCGTTACGGACCAAACCGACAGCCGAACGCGCCGCACACTGAAAGTAAAGCGAGTTCATAGCGCTTAGCCTAATGGTGTTAATCTCAAACTATGAAGATCTACGCTCACCGTGGGGCATCTCATGACTATCCCGAGATGACCATGGCGGCATACGAAAACGCGGTCAAGCAAGGCGCCGATGGTTTTGAATGCGATCTTCGTCTGACTAAAGATGGCATTGCTGTCTTATGGCACGATGCAGATTTGAAGCGGCGCGCAGATAGCGATGCTGTTGTTGCCGATAGTACTTATGCGCAATTAAAGAGAATTTATCCACAGATACTTAAACTAAATGAATTCTTAGATTATGCGATCGCTGAGAAGAAATCTCTACTTTTGGAAACTAAACATCCAGTACCAACGCGAACTGCAATTGAAGATCAGGTAGTAGAAAGAATTCACTCTGAATCCAAACGTATTGAAAAATCTGGTATCTCGATAAATATTATGTCTTTTTCTTGGTTTGCGATCGAGCGAGTAAAAGCGCTAGATAAAAATATTGAAACAACTTACTTACTCCATGACTACACACCTTGGTTTAGCGCGCGATATACATCAGCGCAATCACTTGGGCCCGGAATCTCACTGCTACGAAAAAAACCTTCCCTAGCCAAACGCGTTAAGGGCTCAGGTCGTAAATTAAATGTCTGGACAGTCGATGATTCAAATGACATCAAGCTCTGCCAGCACTTAGGTGTTGATAATTTGATTACCAATCGCCCCGGATTTGCGCGGGAGATCCTGGATAGATAGTTAACACTTGAATTAATTAAGGATCGGCTCGCTCTTTTAAACAGGTATCCTTAACCAGTGAGCGCAGCCGAAAGCCATAGATTTGCCTATTTAGGTCCAGTCGGGACCTTCACCGAGGCTGCGTTAAAGAAAATTACCTGTGATTCAGATGTCTTAATCCCATATGCAAATGTAACCGCTGCGCTAAATGCGGTTCGCACCGGGGATGCGCAATTTGCTCTAGTTCCAATTGAAAATTCCGTAGAAGGCGTCGTTGCCCGAACGCTTGATGAACTAGCTACCGGTGATCCGTTAACAATCGCAGGCGAAGTAACTCTGCCTGTTTCATTTGCACTGATGGCAAAACCTGGCACAACAAAACTTTTACGAATCGGTACGCATCCGCATGCTGAATCACAATGTCGTGCATATATTGCTAAGAATTACCCACACGCAGAAATTGTTCCGACTAATTCAACATCTGCGGCCGCTGAATTAGTCGGTAAAGGCGAACTAGATGCAGCGATCGCCTCAACTGCAGCTGCCGCACACTTTGGCTTGGAGATCATTGCGGAAAATATCGGCGATAACACCGGAGCTGTCACACGCTTTATCGCTGCGCAAAAACCGGGCTGGATTCCAGAACCGACAGGACATGACCGAACTTCAATGGCGATCTTTATAGATATCGACCATGCCGGCGCTTTGCTGGAAATCTTGCAGGTATTTGCCAAAAATAATGTAAACCTGACATTTATTCAGAGTCGTCCCACTGGTCGCGAGTTAGGTCACTACCATTTCATCATTGATGTCGAAGGACATATCAACGATTCAGCAGTTGGCCAGAGCGTCGCAGAACTGCGTGAGATTTGTGACGACATCAGATTCTTAGGTTCTTATCCCAGAGAGGCGCAATAACGATGATCGATATTAAGTTCTTGCGCGAAAACCCTGATGTTGTGCGCGCTTCTCAAAAAGGCCGCGGCGAAGATGTGGCAATTGTTGATCAAGTGTTGGCGATTGATGAAATTCGTCGCGCATCACTTGCCGAATTTGAAACTCTACGTGCCGAGCAGAACAACCTCTCTAAATTAGTTGGCGCAGCAAAAGGCAATGAAAAGGCTGCCCTACTTGCAAACTCCAAGGCGCTGGCGGAGAAAGTTAAAGCCGCAGATAGCAAGCGCGCTGAAGTTGAGGCTCAAGCCAATTCACTTGTTATGCAACTTTCAAACTTGTTAGATCCTGAAGCACCGATTGGTGGCGAAGCAGATTTCGTAACTATTGAACATGTTGGCACTCCTCGTGATTTTGCTAAAGATGGATTTGAAGCCAAAGATCACGTTGAACTCGGTAAGTTACTTGGCGCCATTGATACTGAACGCGGTGCCAAAGTATCCGGTTCACGTTCTTATTATTTAACTGGCACCGGTGCGATGCTCGAATTTGCGCTAGTTAATTACGCAATTCAAAGCGCTTTAAAAGCTGGATTTACTCCAGTAATTCCACCAGTACTGGTTAAGCCAGCTGCGATGGAAGGTACTGGCTTTCTTGGACAAGCTGCGGAAAATGTTTATCACTTAGAAAAAGATGATTACTATCTAGTTGGTACTAGTGAAGTTCCACTTGCGGCGTATCACATGGATGAAGTCCTGCCGGCAGAGAAATTACCGCTACGTTATGCCGGATATTCATCATGTTTTCGTCGTGAAGCTGGCAGTTACGGAAAAGATACGCGCGGCATAATTCGTGTGCACCAATTCGATAAAGTTGAAATGTTCTCGTTCTGCAAACCAGAAGAAGCAAAGGCAGAACATGCCCGGCTTTTACAATGGGAGAAAGACTTCCTTAACGCGATGGAGATTCCATTCCGCGTTATTGATGTGGCATCTGGAGATTTAGGATCAAGTGCTACCCGGAAATTTGATATCGAAGCTTGGATACCTACCCAGAACGCCTATCGCGAGGTAACAAGTACTTCTAACTGCACCGAATTCCAAGCCCGCCGCTTAAATATTCGCTATAAAGATGCTGATGGAACCAAGACCGTTGCTACTTTAAATGGCACTTTGGTCGCAATTCCCCGCATGATCGTTGCGATCTTGGAAAACCATCAAAATGCGGATGGCACGGTAAATGTGCCAGCTGCCCTACAACCGTTCCTTGCAATGAAGAGATTTGAGCTTGTGTGAGTGAACGCCGCCCCAAGTTAATTGCAACAGATTTAGATGGCACGATCGTTCCTCACAATGAAGGAATTTCTCATCGCACTATCGCAGCCTTCACAAAAGCCCGAGATCTCGGCGTAGAAATTTTCTTTGTCACTGGTCGCCCGCCACGTTGGATGGGTGATGTGCGTGAGGCTTTTGATTTCGGAACTGCGATTTGCTGTAACGGTGGGCTGCTCTATGACATGCATAACGATAAGGTTCTTGAAGAGTGGATGATTCAACCTACTGAATTACAAAGAGCGGTAGATATCCTGCGCCAGACCATTCCCAACGTTTCATTTGCAGTTGAATCTAACGATCACTTCCATCGCGAAAAGGCTTATATCCCGCGATGGGATATCGGAATGGATAACGTTGGCGTAGACACAATTGATAGCGTTACTAATCGTCCAGCTCTTAAATTATTGGCGCGCCTTTCCCAAGAAGAGATATCTGCCGACGAGATGTTGGCCATAGCCACCCCAGCCCTGCAAGGCGTCGTAAACGTTACACACTCGGCAAATAATGATTCACTTTTGGAAATTTCAGCAATCGGTGTTTCTAAAGGTGAGACTCTTTCAATGATGGCTGCACGCATTGGAATCACTGCAGAAGATTGTGTTGCATTTGGCGATAAACCAAATGATTTTTCAATGTTGCAATGGGCGCAGCGCTCGTACGCGATGATTGATGGCCATCATGCAGGCCCGGCAAATGCAAAAGATGTTGCTCCTCCTCACAATCAAGATGGTGTCGCTATCGTGATTGAGCGATTACTCGAACTTCCGCAGTAATACCTGCCGATTTTTAAAGGCTAGCAACTTCGGGTAATCTCTCCCACGGAGGGCTCGCATAGCGGCCGAGTGCACCGGTCTTGAAAACCGGCAAACGAAAGTTTCGTGGGTTCAAATCCCACGCCCTCCGCCATTTTTATCTCCACCTGTGGCTGACTTCATAGCCGAGGTGCGGGGTTACGCCTAGCCAGTTTTGCCAATCAAGCGCACACTTCTCCTTAGTGATCCACAATCCTGAACAGGGCTTAAAGGGGTAGAAATGTCCGGAGTATTTTCTCCAACACGCGCCAAGATTAAAGAGCGCACGCTTCGCACTGATAAATGGTGGCTACAACCGGCGATCACCTTCGCTGTTTTATTTAGCTTCGTTATCTATGCAACATTCCGTGCATTTGAAGGCGCAAACTATTTCACTGAACCGCTTATCTCTCCTTTCTATTCACCTTGTTTGTCGCAAGCTTGCGTTGCTGGCTCAACTATTTTTGGTTGGACTCCAGTAAGTGCCGAAGTATTTAACTTTGCACTATCGCCTGCGCTGATTATTTTGATCTTCCCACTTGGTTTCCGCATGACTTGTTATTACTACCGCAAGGCTTATTACCGTGCATTCTGGTTATCACCACCAGCTTGTGCAGTTGCAGAACCACATAAGAAATACACCGGCGAAACTCGTGCGCCACTTATTTTGCAGAACGCGCACCGTTGGTTCTTCTATGCAGGTTTAGTATTTAACGTCTTTCTTACCTATGACGCAGTAATTTCGTTTAAGAACGCTGAAGGCCAATGGGGACACGCCAGCGTTGGTTCCCTTGTATTGCTAGTTAGCTCAACGCTTCTCTGGTTCTACTCACTTTCTTGCCACACTTGCCGCCACACAGTTGGTGGACGTCTCAAGCATTTCTCAGCACACCCAGTGCGTTACAAGTTATGGACTATGGTTTCAGCGCTCAATCACAAGCATCAGCAATTTGCTTGGTACTCACTTGCAGGCGTTGCCTTTGCCGATATCTACGTTCGCCAAGTTGCAACTGGCGCCTGGACCAATTTCTACTTCTTCTAAAGGATGCCAATAGATATGACTACTGAAAAAGCAGCTCTCGAGCGTCACAAGTATGACGTTCTTGTGATTGGTGCCGGCGGTGCTGGCTTACGGGCAGCTGTTGAAGCGCGTGAATCAGGATTACGCGTTGCCATCATCTGTAAATCACTCTTCGGTAAGGCTCATACAGTTATGGCCGAAGGTGGCGCTGCCGCCTCAATGGGTAACGCAAATTCAAATGACAATTGGATGGTTCACTTTCGCGACACGATGCGCGGTGGAAAGTTCCTAAATCATTTCCGTATGGCAGAACTACATGCCAAAGAATCACCAGATCGCATCTGGGAACTTGAAGTTTGGGGCGCGCTCTTTGATCGCACCAAAGAAGGAAAGATCAGCCAACGTAACTTCGGTGGACATGAATATCCACGCCTTGCTCACGTGGGCGATCGCACCGGTCTGGAATTAATCCGCACAATGCAGCAAAAAATTGTTGCGCTGCAACAAATTGATAAGCGCGACCACGGTGATTACGAATCACATATCAAAGTATTTGCAGAGTTAACAATTACTGAAATTCTTAAAGAGAACGGCAAGATCGCTGGCGCATATGGTTACTGGCGCGAATCAGGATCAGAAGTTCTATTTGAGGCACCTGCAGTAATTATCGCAACGGGTGGAGTCGGCAAGACTTTTAAAATTACTTCAAACTCTTGGGAAGGCACTGGCGATGGCCACGCACTTGCCCTAAAAGCTGGCGCCAATTTAGTTGATATGGAATTTTTACAGTTCCACCCAACTGGAATGGTTTGGCCACCATCAGTTCGCGGAATTCTTGTAACAGAGTCTGTTCGCGGTGAAGGCGGAATCCTTACCAACAATCTCGGTGAGCGCTTTATGTTTAAGTACATCCCAGATGTATTTAAAGATAAGTACGCAGATAACGAAGCCGAAGCCGATCGTTGGTACGAAGATCAAGACAATAACCGCCGTCCACCAGAGCTTTTGCCACGTGATGAAGTTGCGCGCGCAATTAACTCTGAAGTTAAAGCCGGGCGCGGCACCGAACACGGTGGGGTATTCCTAGATGTTTCCAAGCGTATTTCTGCTGAAGTCATTAAGAAGCGCTTGCCATCTATGTGGCACCAGTTCTATGAATTAGCTGGCGTTGATATCACCAAAGAGGCGATGGAAGTCGGCCCAACTTGTCACTATGTAATGGGTGGCGTTGAGGTAGAGCCAGATACGGCAGCCGCAGTTGGCGTTCCGGGTTTATTTGCAGCCGGTGAAGTCGCTGGTGGAATGCACGGATCAAACCGTCTTGGTGGAAATTCACTTTCAGATCTCTTGGTCTTTGGCCGTCGCGCCGGAATGGGCGCTGCCGCTTACGTTAAACAGAACAGCACCGCATCAGTATCGGATGCAACAGTTGCAGCCGCTGCCGCACGTATCGAAGCGCCATTTGCGCGCACTGGTGGAGAAAACTCTTACTCACTTCACGCCGAGTTGCAGGAAATTACTCATAACCTAGTTGGAATCATCCGCACTGGCGACGAATTAAAAGAAGCGATTGAAAAGATTGCCGAAATCAGAAAGCGCAGCGCCAACGTTGCCGTCTCCGGTGGACGTAAATTCAATCCTGGCTTCCACTTAGCTTTCGATCTCGACAATATGTTGTTGGTTGCCGAAAGCACTGCCAAGTCTGCGATCAGCCGCGAAGAATCACGCGGTGGACATACTCGCGATGATTTCCCAGGTATGAATTCAACTTGGCGTCAGAGCAATCACATCGCCTCGTTTGATGGCACCCAAGTAAATGTGCGCAAGCAAGCGCTGCCATTTATGCCCAAAGAACTATTTGACCTCTTTGAAGTCGACGAACTGAAGAAGTACATGACACCGGAAGAAATTGCGAAAGGCGGTTCCAACTAATGGCGCGCAAATTAAACCTTCGCATCTGGCGAGGAGATGAAACAGACGGTGGTCTTAAAGATGTTCAGGTTGATGTCAATGATGGCGAAGTCGTCCTTGATGTAATTCACCGCGTACAAGCAACCCAAATGGGCGATCTCGCAGTTCGCTGGAACTGTAAGGCCGGCAAGTGCGGCTCTTGTTCAATGGAGATCAACGGAAAGCCGCGTCTTGCTTGTATGACACAGGTTGCTTCATTTGAAGAAGGCGAAACAATCACCGTTACCCCACTTCGCGCATTCCCGGTCATTAAAGACCTCGTTACCGATGTATCTTTTAATTACAAGAAGGCGATGGAAATTCCTGCTTACGAGCATCCAAAAGAGCTTGCTCCTGGTGAGGCGCGTATGGAACAAGTCGACGTTGAGCGTTCACAAGAGTTCCGCAAGTGCATTGAATGCTTCCTTTGCCAGAATACTTGCCACGTAATCCGCGATCACGAAGAGAATAAGAAATCTTTTGCTGGTCCTCGTTTCTTCATCCGTATCGCAGAACTCGATATGCACCCACTTGATAAGTTAAAGAATCGTAAACGCACCGCACAAGAAGAGCACGGTCTTGGAATGTGTAACATCACCAAGTGCTGTACTGAAGTCTGCCCAGAGCACATCAAGATCACCGATAACGCAATCATTCCGATGAAAGAGCGCGTAGTTGATATTAAATACGATCCAGCGCGCATGTTTGCTGGTCTCTTAAAGAGAGAAAAGCGCAGCTAGAGATGAAGCCACTACCGCTGGTTGCGTTGGGTGGCATCGCAGGATCGTTGTTGCGCTGGCAGTTTATTGAGGCTGCGCCATCTCTATCAATTGGCGTATTTATCGTTAATCAATTAGGTGTTTTAGTCGCCGGCTTTGTTGTTTATCGAATTTCAGCAACCCCATCTCAAAAACTATTCTGGATTACCGGCTTTGCGGGTGGCTTTACAACACTGTCTTCACTCGCCTTTGTACTGCAGGGCTCAAATTTAATTAGCGGGGCTGGATATGCCTTTGCTTCGCTACTTGTAAGCCTTTTGATATTAAATCTATTGCGCCCCAAGGACCGAGTATGAGGCTTCTACTCTTTATCTTGGGTGCTGGAATCGGTGCCCCACTGCGTTATTTAATCGATAAAGCCTTCCGCGCCAAATATAAGTTTCCAGTCGGAATTCTCTTAGTTAACACAATCGGCTCGTTTGTATTGGGGCTTACTCAATTAAATTACTTTGTCATGGGCTTCTGTGGCGCATTTACAACCTGGTCGGCTTTTATGCTCGATGTTGATCAAAATTTGGCAGACCGCAAAGAAGCAACGCTAAACGTTATTTTAACTTTTGTACTTTCGATTTCCGCTATATCTTTGGGGCTAGCGATTAATTAAGGATTGCAGCCATCCACGCTTCAATTGCATCAGGGTGGCGCGGAATATTTTCACTCAAATTACGGCAACCATCTGCGGTAACGATTACATCATCTTCGATGCGGATACCGATGCCGCGATATTCAGGTGCAAATAGTTCATCGTCCGGCTGAATATAAAGACCTGGCTCGACAGTCAAAATCATTCCTTCGCGAAGAACTCCACCGCGATACATCTCTTCTCGAGCTTTATCGCAATCATGAACATCAAGCCCCACGTGATGGCTGACTCCATGCAAAGTCCAGCGACGATGCAGACCGACATCGGGCTTCATTGATTCTTCTGCACTTACGGGTAGTACTCCCATATCGGCTAGCCCTTGCGCCAATACTCGGTGTGCTGCTCGATTGATATCTAAGAAATCCGCACCTGGCTTGATGGCTGCAAACCCAGCAAGTTGTGCTTCATAAACCAACATATATAGGGCGCGTTGCGCTGGCGTAAATTTTCCATTCACTGGCAAAGTTCTAGTGATATCAGCGGTGTAATAAGAATCCATCTCAACGCCAGCATCAAGCAACAGCAATTCGCCATTGCGAACCGCGCCATCGTTACGTGTCCAGTGCAGTACACACGCATGTGATCCAGCAGCAGCAATAGTTGTATACCCGAGATCATTACCTTCTACTCGAGCGCGACCGAAGAAAGCGCCTTCCACAATTCGCTCACCACGTGGGTGTTCTGCAGCTGCCGGCAGCGCAGCAATTACATCGCTAAAGCCGCGACCGGTGGCATCGACCGCCGCCTGCATTTGGGCAACTTCATACTCATCTTTTATCAAGCGTTGTTCAGATGTAAAAGTTATAAATTCAGCCTCACGTGCGTTCTTCAAAATTAACTTATCCATCAAAGCATCTTCGCCACGCACCAACAAAGTCTCTTTACTAAAGCGCAGCAGATCTTCGATCTTCTCTACATCACGAGTTGGGATTTGATAAACAGTGTTAGCTTCCTCAAGCGTGAAGTGGCGACCTACCCAAAGCTCACCATATTTACGATCAGTATAGAAAGCGTGAGTTTCGCGAGTTGATCGTGGATGCAAATATAGATTTGAGTCATGGCCACCAGATTCATTGGGTTCCATTACTAAAACTGAATCTGGTACTGCATCTGAACCTTGGACGCCACTGTAATATGCAAATGCGCTATGGGGGCGAAAAGCATATTCAGTATCATTTGATCTTGTTTTGTAATTTCCTGAAGGAATAACTAAGCGAATATTTGGGAAAGCAGCAGATAAAACTTGGCGGCGCGAGAATGCGTAAGTTACGACTTCAAGTGGTTGCAAACCTTCAAGATCAGAGGGCGCCCATCCAGTTCGCATAAATTCTGCGTACTTTGCCGGAGGAGCTACATCGTATGGACGAGCATTCTTTAACTCAGGCGCCACAACATTTTCATTCATATCGCTAAGAGTACATAGGCAGCAGCGTTAGCGTGAGCCCCAGATTTGATCCAAAAGAGCCAAATAAGGGCGTTTTATGCGGCAGCCATCTACCTGTAAACTCATACCTGTACTTGGAGACGTCGCATAGCCCGGTCGAGTGCGCCTCACTGCTAACGAGGTAAGGTGTAAAAGCCTTCAGGAGTTCAAATCTCCTCGTCTCCGCTGCTTATTTTCATAACAAGAGGTAGGTTCAAGCCATGCGTTTTATAACTGCGCCTCAATACGACCTCACCTATGACGATGTCTTCATGGCGCCTTCTAATTCGGAGATCTCTAGCCGAATGGAAGTGGACTTAGATACTCATGATGGCACTGGAACAACCATTCCAATAGTTGTTGCAAACATGACTGCGATCGCTGGTCGCCGAATGGCTGAGACTGTTGCTCGTCGCGGCGGAGTTGTGGTTATTCCACAAGATATTCCGCTGGCTATTGTTGAAGATGTGATTACTTCAGTGAAAGCGAGCCACTCTTTCTTTGAAACTCCGATTACTCTGACCCCACAGCAGACTGTGGCGGATGCGGCCAGCCTAATTAATAAACGAGCGCACGGCGCCATTGTTGTTGTTGAGGGTAAGAAACCGGTCGGAATCATTACTGAAGATGATCTGCAGAGCGTTGATCGCTTTACCCAACTTGGTCAGGTAATGACACAAGATCTAACAACAATGCCTGACACTCTTGATCCACGACAAGCATTTGATTTTCTAAATGAAAAGGTTCGCACTGTCGCACCTGTTGTATCTGCAAACGGTGAACTCGTTGGAATCGTAACTCGTACAGGTGCGTTACGTACCACTTTATATAAGCCGGCTTTAGATGCAAAGGGTCGCTTGCGCATTGCTGCTGCAGTTGGAATCAATGGCGATATCGCAGAAAAAGCAGCCAAGCTAGTTTCCTTCGGTGCCGATGTTCTAGTTGTAGATACCGCACACGGACATCAGAAGAAGATGATCGAAGCGCTGCAAATCATTAAGAAACTTGATCTTGGCGTGCCAATCGTTGCAGGTAACGTTGTTACAGCAGAAGGTGTTCGTGACTTAATCGCCGCCGGCGCTGACATCATAAAAGTCGGCGTAGGCCCAGGTGCTATGTGCACAACGCGAATGCAAACCGGCGTTGGCCGCCCACAATTTTCTGCTGTACTCGAATGCGCCGCCGAAGCGAAGAAGCTGGGTAAGCATGTCTGGGCAGATGGTGGCGTTCGCCATCCGCGTGATGTTGCGCTCGCGCTCGCTGCTGGTGCATCACAAGTAATGATCGGTTCTTGGTTTGCTGGAACTTACGAGTCACCTGGTGACTTACTTCGTGACAGTGCAGGTCGCCCCTATAAGGAATCTTTCGGTATGGCGTCAAAGCGGGCGGTAGCAGCGCGTACTTCTAAGGAAGATGCCTTCGATCGCGCACGCAAAGCCTTATTTGAAGAAGGAATTTCCTCATCAAAGATGTATTTAGATCCAACGCGTCCTGGTGTTGAAGATTTGATTGATGAAATTATTTCTGGGCTTCGCTCCTCTTGCACATATGCAGGTGCCAGATCACTAGAAGAGTTTGCAGAACGCGCAGTTGTTGGAATTCAATCTGCATCTGGTTATGCAGAAGGTCGTCCGCTTGGCCAATCGTGGCGCGGTCAATAATTACTTAATTAACGCACTTAATCCCGCAACTAAGCGATTTACATCATCGATAGTGCTGTACGGCGCTAAACCTGCACGTACTGCGCCTTTATCTCCCAGCCCTAACGCACGAGAAGTTTCTAGTGCATAGAAGTTTCCGGCTGGTGCATTTACATTTAAAGTCGCTAAGTGCTTGTAAACTGCAGCGCCTTCGATACCTTCAAAATTGAAATATAAGGTCGGTGTGCGCTTTTTAGCGTGCCCATACAAGGTGATGCCAGGCAGCTTTGCGAGCTCAGATTCCATATATTCAAAGAGAGCATCTTCATATTTCTCTAGTTCGGTCATGGAGTGAATCAATCTTTGGCGCCGACTGCCGGTGCCGCCTGGGACTAAATCTGCAAGGTAATCAATGGTTGCGATGCAACCAGCCATCAATTCATAAGGCAGAGTTCCAAATTCAAAGCGTTCTGGCACATTATTAGTTGCCGGCAACAACTTATCGTTATTTAACGTTTTAAGAAGTTCAGGATCAGCGGCGATCGCTGCGCAGTGTGGCCCAAATATCTTATAGAAGGATAAACCAAAGAAATCGGCACCCATTGCCTTCATATCTATTGAGGTATGTGGAGATAAGTGAACGCCATCAACATAAAGTAAGGCGCTGGTCTTATGTATTTGGCTAGATATCTCCTGAATATTTGGTCTGGTTCCTAGCGCATTTCCAGCCCCAGTTACGGCAACCAGACGCGTCTTATCGTTTAAGAGTTCAGTAACTGCTGAAGTTGCAAGTTCGCCAGTTGCTGGATCAAACTTTGCCCAACGAACAACTGCACCGACAGCTTCGGCGGCTTGCACCCACGGCCGAACATTTGAATCGTGATCCAGAGTTGTAACGATGATTTCATCGCCCGGCTTCCAGGTCTTGGCTAAAGTTCTAGAGAAGTCATAGGTTATTTGCGTCCAACTGCGGCCATAAACAACGCCTAAAGGGTCTGCATTTACAAAATTAGCAACCGCTTGGCGAAAGCCAAGCACAATCTCTTCCGCATTTTTTTCAGAAAGTGTTGTGGTGCTGCGATTTGAAATTGGCTTTGTAATCGCTGTCGCAATTGCTTGACCGACTTGTGTTGGGACCTGACTTCCGCCCGGACCATCAAAGAATGCCAATCCAGATTTTAAAGCAGGGAAATCGGCGCGTATTTTCTCTACATCGAAGGTCATAGCGCCAATTAAAGCAGTGCCTGTAGAAGGATTCAATGAAATGCAACATGTTAAACTCATTAAATGACCACATATAAAGTAGCGATTGTTGGTGCAGGACCGGCTGGCTACTTTGCGGCACAGGCGCTTCAGAATTTACAGACAGATGATCTGCAGTTTTCTATAGATATGATCGAACGCCTGCCAACGCCTTGGGGTTTGGTGCGAAGCGGTGTTGCTCCAGATCACCCCAAGATCAAGACTGTTTCTAAGGTCTTTGAAAAGGTGGCCACTGCTGGAAACTTCCGTTTATTTGGTGGCGTTGAGCTAGGTACAGATATCTCAATAGAACAGCTAAAAGAGTTGTATGACGCTGTTGTTATAGCAACTGGCTCATCAATCGGCAAGAAGTTAGGTATTCCAGGTGAAGATCTGCCCGGTTCTTTATCGGCTGCGGAATTTGTACCTTGGTACAACGCACATCCAGATTTCCACGATATTGAGATCTCCCTTAATTGCGATACTGCAGTGGTCATAGGCGCAGGTAATGTCGCAATGGATGTCGCTCGCATGTTGGCGCTTGAACCAAGTGAGTTAGATCCAACAGACACAGCAGATCATGCGATTGCAACCTTTAAGAAATCTTCTATCCGTGAAGTTGTAATCAGCGCCCGTCGTGGACCAGAGCATGCCGCGTTCACATCTCCCGAACTACGCGAGCTTCCGAAGTTAGAACACACCAATGTTTTAATCAGTCAGGCAGATATTGCAGCAGCAATTGTGCGCGCCGGCGAGGAACCTGAAAAAGATGTGAAGAGCAATCTTGATGCAATGCTTTTAATATCTGAAAAGGAACCAACTCACCACGATCGCACGATGAAATTTCAGTTCCTAGCTACACCAATTGAAATAAAAGGTGATGGCAAAGTAGAGGAAGTTATCTTTCAAAAAACCGGGAGCGAGGAAAAGTTTTCAATTAAGTGTGGTTTAGTCATAACTGCAATTGGTTATGAAGCAGCCAGCATCGCTGGCGTGCCTTACGAGCGCGGCAAGGTTTTAAATACTGACGGCTTTGTCAGCGAAAATCTTTATGTGGTTGGTTGGGCTAAACGTGGACCATCAGGTGTAATTGGTACAAATAAATCAGATGCTTCAGATGTAATGAAGTTATTGGTATCTGGTTTACGAGGTGCAAAAAACAGTGGTGATGTAAGTGATCTACTTACTGATAAAAAATTTGTTTCGCAGCCACATTGGGAGGCAATTAACGCAACAGAAGTGGCCGCGGGCGAGCCGCTTGGAAAGCCCCGCCGCAAAATGGTGACCCGCGAAGATTTATTCAAGATAACTATAAATTAACCGATTAGTCACCGTCTCGTAACCTATTCAGCGAGCGTTAAGCAAGCGGTAATACTTAACTTAGGGCATGAAAATTAATACCCGTAGATCCCTCGGCTTGGGCACCCTTGCCCTTGTCGCATCGCTACTAGTTTCATCACTAGTTCCTTCAGCACAGGCAGCTACTTACTCGCTGCCTAACGCTCCCCTCTCAGTTACATCAAGCTTTGGTTCTTCCGGAATAGTTGTCCGCTGGACTCCAGGAGATGCCGTGACTCCAGAAGTTACTGGTTACGTTATTTCTGCAGGCGCTGGCTCATGCCCAATATTTGTTCCGGCAAAGAAGCGCGGCAATATTGTTGTTATGCCAGTTGTTGTTGGACAACCAGGTGGAACCCCAGTTGTGCAAGCAGTTAATGCATACGGTTTCTCCAAGCCAACTGCGTCACCAACTACTTACACAGCAGCCGAACTGGTAAAGGTTGCATCTTCTAGCAATAAGAATGTGCAATTCCTACAGCTGAGCGATCTTCACGGTGCAATCGAAGCCGGATCATCTTTCGGAACTGCAGGATTGGCTAGCAACTGGGATGCAGATCGCAAAGCATCAACAGCAACATTCGCCCTATCTTCTGGCGATAACATTGGTGCAGCGCCTCCAATCTCAACAGAGTTTGAAGAGTTGCCAACAATTGAATCTCTCAATTTAATTAAGCTAGATGCGTCTGCTTTCGGAAACCACGAGCACGACCGCAACCTTGCTCACGTACAGAAGGTAATCGGAGCATCTGATTTCCAGTGGGTCACCGCTAACTATGGTGATGAATCACTTAAGGTGCTTAAGTCAGGCGCCAAAATGGCGAAGACCTATACGATGATTGATCGTGGTGGCGTTAAGGTGGCAATTGTTGGTGCAAATACACCAGAGACAATTGAACAGGTATTCCCTGGAAACCTTGATTACACAGACGCTGCTGGCGTCAAGCAAACGATCCAAATTCAACCTGGCGTAGTCGGAATCAACAAGGCTGTTGCAGATGCTCGCGCTGCGGGTGCTCAAATCGTGGCAGTTCTTATCCACCAAGGTTGGACTGAGAACTCTGATGGCGTTGCCAAGGGTCTCTACAACAACCTTGCTGCAGATATCAAGGGCGCAGATGTAATTTACGGTGGACACAGCCACCAGACATTCTCGACTCTAATCCCTTCAAAAGAGAAGAACGCAGCACCTATTCTGCTTGGTGAAGTACGTAACGCCGGCGTTGAGTACACACGTTCACAAATCTGTATGAAGAGCGGCAAAGTTGTTGGTTCATCACTACAACACGTTCTCAAGGCAGCAGCACCAGCGATTACAACTGGCGTTGTAAGCACTGTAACAACTGCTGATGCGGCAGGTGCTGCACTTGTTAAGAAGTACAAGGATCAGTTAACTGGAAAGCTTGATGTAAAGATCGGTCAAGTTTCGGCAGTCTTCCCTCGCGGTGGAACACCTGCGGTTGAACGCTCTGGTGAGAACCCAATGGGTATCTACATCGCCGACCTACTTCGCGCTAAGTACAAGACTGATTTTGCTATCTCAAACGGTGGCGGAATTCGCGATACCTTCCCAGCTAAGACCTACATCCCAGCAGACACAACACTTGTTCGCACAGGTTCAGGTCCGTTGGATGTAACCCTTGGTGATGCGCTAACTGTTTATCCATTCGGTAACCAGGTTGCAACAACAGTTGTTACAGGTGCAAACCTTTGGAAGGCGTTGGAAAACGGAGTCGGCGGAAACTATCCAGCTGACGGTCGCTTCCCACAAGTTTCAGGCCTTAAGTTCTCATTCGATTCGACTAAGCCAGTTGGCAGCCGAATCGTTGAAGTAACGAAGCTTGATGGAACTGCAATTGCAAAGGATGCAAAGGAGTACACACTTACAACTCTTGATTTCATCATTTATGGTGGAGATGGATATGTAGATGTATTCTCACCTGCAAAGGCAAAGGTCTATGGCGCGCTACTTGATGTATTTGTAGATGCACTAAAGGCTGATATGGCCGCTAAAAAGGTGACACAACTTCCTGCGCTCGATGGGCGCGTTAAGAAAATCGCCTAATAGATAATCACTAATGCGAAGGGCGCTCGAGCAATCGGGCGCCCTTTCGCTTTGATTTATAAGGGTTTTTAGGCATATTTGGGTCATATATAGAAAACGGGTACTATTGCGGCTCACGCACCACAAGCGTGCGTAGCTCAACGGATAGAGCATCTGACTACGGATCAGAAGGTTAGGGGTTCGAATCCCTTCGCGCGCACTTGGTGCACAGACGGGATTTGCATCCCTAAAGTGCCAAAGTGCAAAACTGACTGATGCTTTATCAGTAGGTTAGCTAGTCCAGTTGTCCCCAGTTCTCTAGGTATTTATCCATCCAGCCAGACGGAGTCTGTTCTGTTTTAACAATAAATTGTGGCTTAATCATTCTCCACATATTTTTGTCTCGTTTTGTTCCATCCTTCTTTGGTTTCTTCATCCAAGCCTTATCAACAGCAACTAATACTTGTGCAACTTTCTTGGCTGGAATTACGAAAACCCTCTCCGGGGAACTTCTAAAATCTACAAAACAGTAGAGAAGGTCTGAAGAGGTCTCTGTAAGATGCTCATCTTTCATCTTCCAACCCAAGGCACCTTTACCTGCACTAGTTGTCTTTACTTGGATGAGACGTGGCTTTCCTCCATCAAGAGGATTAACGAGGATATCGGCTTTACGTGTTCCCCTCGGAGCCTGGGATGCCAATATTCCTCTGACAAGAAGTCTACTTAGGACCAAGTGTTCTCCTGCTGCACCAATTAAAATTTTGTCTGTCTTCACCGTGCTAACAGTGCCAGCCTTGTATGCCATTTGGCAATAAGCGGTTACTCACTGTTAATCAAATCAGCAGGTCTGAAACCCGCGACCCATCAGAAATCTTTAGAAGGTTTATCAAAGTGACTAGCCCAGAGGCTATGGTCCGAATATTCAGATTCTCTATCAGCTGCCAGGGGCACTCGTCACTTTTCCTGCCAAAGTTGAGGTTTCTAAATCAACCTCAACTTGGAGTCCTTTTAAAGTTCCAGAAGTACGACATATCAAATACATAGTATTCACTGCAGAACTACTCCAATCGCCAAGCACGTTTATGTCAACATTATTCCAACTCTTTCTCTCGGTTGATGCCCTTCCCCATTGCTGACTACCGTTAGCGTCATAATCTGTTGAACTCTGAAAGTAACACTGAACAAGACTTCCCACATTTGCTGAGTCTGCCCATAATCCGAAGACGTGTCCTGTCAGTCGATAATAACCACTAGGAAGGTCAGAACTTTTTAACGTCATCATTATTTTTTTAACCATTGAAGTAGTTGAGTTAATCGTTCCATCTGCAACTATGTCTATCGCGTTTGCATTACTTGTCCAATAAACTTTTCCACCGGAACTGATTCCTTGAGGTCCTTGAGGTCCTTGAGGTCCTTGAGGTCCTTCCATTCCGTCCGCCCCGGGTTCTCCTGCCACTCCTCCCAGGTCAAGAGCCGTCGTTCCACTAGGGCAACTTAATTTATTAGGGAAAGTAACAGCCTTCGTCTTGTTGTTTGCACAAAGTAGATAGCCACCTTCAGGAGTGTTATCTGAAACGTAATTGTTGTAGGCCACCGCTGAACCGCTAAACAGGACAGCACCTGCAATTAGCCCAGCCAGAAACTTTCCTGAACTTGAAAATTTGAAGTCCTTCATAATGAGAATACTTCCACCTGGCTGCCTGTTTGAATAGGATTAGGTGAAGAAATTTCTTCGTTCACTCACTGTATGAGATTTAGAATTTATGTGGCATAATTAGACGACAATCTGGACCTCAGATAGAGCGTGTGACCTTATGAGTATGCGTAAGCAGGCTCATAATTGGAAACGGAATGATTGCTAGCAGCAGCAAACCTTCTGAATCCTACGGATCAGAAGGTTAGGGGTTCGAATCCCTTCGCGCGCACGAGTTAAGCCTTCGGTGCCTTTCACACCAAAGGCATTCTTACTCGCAAAAAATTGGGATCCATTATTCAAATCGTTCACCAACACCAGGGGCTTCCGGTCTTTAATGGTGCTCCAAGTGATATTTTAAAATTAGAAGCCTAATCGTCACAATTCCCCAGTAATCAATCGTCATCAAGCAGATTTTCGACCAATAAGTTGGTGGCTAAGCTCCTAGTTCGTAAGTCGAGATTTTTCGGAATTTTAAATGTTGCAATTCTTCCCATACCCCCTGAAGGTTGAATCAGCCTTTCAACCACGGAATACTTTGTGCGATCAAAATAATCATCGAACAATATCAACGCACCTGGAAACTGAAGAAAAGCCTGACAAAAAGTCGAAATTCGAAATCTTCCGTCGATAAAGATTAGATCTGGTGTGAACCCAATAGTGTTTATAAAAAAATATGGAAGATATGAATAATTCGGCCATTTCTCCATACAATTTCGATCACTGGGTCTTCCCCATTCTTTGACAGGCCCTATGTCCACGAAAAAAATATGTAAATTTTCTTTTTGCAGGTTACTAGAATCGATTTTATCCTCAAGGGTACTGATGAACGCAAGTGAAGTCTCAACAGACACAATCTCTAATTCTGGGTGCTTGAGTGAAATTAATGTCGATGCACCAGACCCAAACTCTAAAATTTTTCTAACCTTAGAAAATTCTGTTTCGATAAAATCTATCTCTTGAATGCTATTTGTTGACTCAAAAGTGAGGATATCGTTGGAACTAGTTCCTAAACTCACTGGATGATTGAGCGTCCTGCCAACGAATCCGTATCGATCCCGTGGGGGTACATTCTCTAGATACTTTATAAGAAAATGAGATAGTCGTGAATTCTGCGTACCTTCTGGAACTTGTTGGTGCTCAAACGCAATATCAAATTTCGAAACATAGTCGGCAATGACGGCCTCCATTTTAAAATGTTCCCACAATCTCAAAAGATTGAAGTCGTATAGCACATTGAAATTTCCATTCAAATATAAAGCAGAGGCTTCAGTGTCATCTATTAACAAGTGGTGCAAGTTTCGGGAGTCAATCTGTACGATAGGAGTAAATTTTCTCAAAGATTGAACCCAGAGCCACGGAGATGAAGAAGAAAAGCTGAATTCCGTGTACAAATCCGTATTCAATATATCTTCATGCACGGTACCGGGTGGAATTAGGCAACCAAAAGTTCCAGAGGGCATTAATACCCTATTTGGATTATTCACAGATTCAGCGTTGGGCCAAAGGTGATACGGCGCAGGTCTAGCACCAAGAAAGCGAGCCTCTCGAGAACGTCCAACAACTATAGAGTTTGGCGCATTTTTTGCAGTGGACATTAATGTCGAAATCAACTGGGGGGAATAGTGATGATCATCATCAATTGTGATGATCAAGTCATCGGGAAACTTTTCCAGTGTCGGAATGTACTTTGTTCCTGGTCCTACGTCGTTGCAGAAGTTGATATTGAGTTCAAAAGGCAAATCTAGTTCGTACAAAGATTTAGGAAATCTGGTTTTGAAATCTTGACCAATATTCAAGACAAGTCGATCAATTTTGTGAGTTTGGCTAGCAATCGAGAGCAGTACTGTTTCTAAGGCAAAAAACCTAGCAGGATGGCTCGTCATTGATACAATCGTTTCCACGAAGAAATTATGTCTGAAGAAGCAAATAAATTGGGGGAGATTTCCATTAGAGAAGTTTCGAATGTCATGATTGTGGGAGCAGGAACTGTAGGCAAGTCAATCGGTAGAGTTTTAACTCGAAAAGACTTTAATGTTTCCTATTGCGATACGGATGCTGGTGTAGTTCGTGAATTAGAAAACAATGGATGTCCCACCCAGGAAATCAAAGGATCAATTGAAAAAATTGACTTGTATTTTATTTGTGTTCCAACACAATTGAATACTCAAGGATTTTTTGATTTGAACCCATTGCGAAATGCCCTACACGAGATATACCTAGAGGCAGAATTAGAAAAATTCATTCCCTTAATTTGCATATGCTCGACAATTTTACCCGGAACGATTGAAGATTTAATCGCTGTTTTCAATGTCGAATTTCCGGGAAATATGGTTAGCAATAGAATTTGTTACACTCCAGAATTTCTGCGAAGTGAAAAAGCAGATGAGGATTTTGAAAGCGCCCGTATACGCGTTGTGGCTTCCCCCCATACAGATACAAGGGAAGAACTTAAAAAGTTCTACATTAACTTGCTTGGTAGAATCGTAGAACTTGAGAGTTTTAAAGAGGGTGAATTCCTTAAAATCAGCCACAACTTTATCAATTCAATGGAGATTTCGACTTGGAATCAGTTGGCAGTCATAGCGCACCATCTTGACTTGGACAATATCAAAGAACTCAAAGAACTCATCGAAATTTCAGCTGAGGCAAGATATAGCAAAAGCTATGCACATGCTAGCTTGAAGCCAATAGGTGGAAAATGTTTACCCAAAGACTTGAGTGCACTATATAATTTTGCTCACTCACATAGATTGCCGGACTCAATTTTGGCAGGAGCGTTAGAGTTCAATTCCGCAATAGATGAAGTATTCGGTTCCGATGCGCTGGAACACTAATCCTGCTATTTACTCTGTTATATGAGTAGCGCTATCTGATTTAACTATAGATAGACGGTGTAACCCGCACGAGGCAGGGAGGCTTGGCAGGAAACTACGGATCAGAAGGTTAGGGGTTCGAATCCCTTCGCGCGCACGAGATGAGCCTTTCGGTGCCTTTCACACCGGAAGGCTTTTCTTTTTATTGACCTTAAAAAGAGATACCTTTGCCGCATGAGCAAAGTCTTTTTATTCGTGGAAGTAAATGTAAAGCCTGGCCAATTTGATGAGTTTGTCTTAAAACTCAAGAGCCATATCGCGGTAATTCGTACTGAAGCAGGTTGCGAATTTATCGATATCTATCGCGATACCCAGAAACCAGATGTAGTAAATGTCTGGGAGATCTGGAGCGATCGCCCATCTTGGGATGCCCATATGGTCAATGAAAATAGCAAAGCCTGGCAGGCAATTGGGCCGAACTATGTCTTTGGCGAAACAATTACAGTGATGGATGCGCTGTAATAGTAATTGGCAGATACAACTCGAGCACATTGGCTAAAGCCACATAAGGGCGAGCATCGCCTAGCTGTCTCGCTAGTTGTTGTGCTGGTAATCATCTTGCAATTCTTGCTTCCGAAGCATCTCTCGCTCGGTATTCAAAACTATATTTGTGGTCTAGAAGCCTTGCTTTTACTTTCTTTAATAACCCTTTCACCAAGACGGATCGGAACCCATCACCCCCCAACCCGAAATCTAAGTATCGCCCTAACTAGCGTCATGACAATTTCCAATATCTCATCCGCAATTAAATTAATTGATGGCCTAGTACAGGGCACTATCAAAGATGCCAATATGTTGTTGCTATCTGGCGGCTCAATTTGGATGGCAAATGTGGCGATCTTTAGTTTATGGTTCTGGGAACTCGATCGCGGTGGGCCAGGTTCTCGTGCTGAAGCTCGCAAACCCGTGCCTGACTTTCTCTTTCCGCAGATGAGCGCGCCAGAATTTAGTGAAAAAGATTGGCATCCGAGATTTTTTGATTATCTATATATTTCCGTAACCAATGCCAGTGCATTTAGCCCAACCGATACGGCACCGCTTAGCCGTTGGGCAAAGATCTTAATGATGGTTCAATCTTTAACATCTCTAGTCACGGTAGGTCTAGTGATCGCCCGAGCGGTCAATATCCTTAAGTAAAAGCGCCTAGCCAAGTGCAGTGTCTTGTCCTACTATTCCTGCATGACATACCAACTTAGAGATATCAAAGGTTCTGTAGTAGTAATCACTGGCGCAACCACCGGAATCGGTGCCGCGGCCGCAAAACAACTCGTTGAGTTAGGTTGCAAGGTTGTTTTAAACGCCCGCAACGAAGCAAAGCTTCAAGAAATGGTTGCATCCCTTGGTGCAGATAACGCAGCTTATGTAGCCGGAGATTCATCAATTCCTGATGTCTCACGCGCGGTAGCGAAGAAGGCGATTTATACCTTCGGAACAATTGATTGCGTTGTGCCAAATGCTGGTATCGGTATGTATGGCTCTGTCTTGGATTACAGCGACGATGAAGTAAATCGCATGATGCGCACAAACTATGAAGGCAGCGTCCATATTGTTCGCGCAACTTTGCCAACAATGCTCGCTAAAAAAGCTGGCGACATCATCATGGTTTCCTCTGTTGCAGGTTTTCGCGGAGGCGGAGATGAATCAATCTATGCGGGTACTAAGCATGCCCAGGTTGGTTTTGCAGGCGGCTTAGATCGCGAACTTCGCGAAAAGGGTGTGCGCGTGGCACTTGTCTGCCCAGCAGGCACAGATACTCAGTTTGCAATTGAAGCAGGACGTACTGCAGGTGAGCCAAAGCTGGCTAGCTACCTACGTCCAGATGATGTTGCTTTCCAGATCGTTCAAATCATGCGCCAACCGCTAACGGTGCGCACACATATTTGGACGCTCTGGTCTATGCAGCAACAGTCTTAATTACTGGCAAATTACTTAAGTGACGCGACGCCCATTTCGCAGGCAATTGATGAGGCAAGTCCATCATTAGCTGTTGCTAGATCTGGGTGTCGCACACCTGTCTTAATTGATCCAACCCAAGCAGTCAGCTCGTTTATATAAGCCTGCTCGAAGCGCCCCATCCAATTTTCATAAAGCTTGCCGTAAGTACGTGGTGGCAAGTTGAAATCGTAAGAGATAGATAGCCCGCCCAGATTATCAATTTCAAGTGAACCATTTTCCATAAGCGCTTCCATACGGACTTCATATCCGTATGTGCTGTTAGCTGCGATATCTACAGTCATCAATACACCGGATTCAGTGTGTGCCAAAACTGTAAGTGGATCTTGTAATTGATCGTTAGCGTATTTGGTGCGCTTCATGGAAACGGTAGACATAGAAACAAATTCTTCACCTAATAACCAACGTGCGATATCTACTTCGTGGACAGCGACGTTGGTTAGCAACATCGCTGTAGTTGCAGTTGGTGAGCTAACGTTTCTTGAGATACAACGCAGATGTAAAACCTTGCCGTATTTACCGGATTGAATCTCTTTCTTGAGTTCGATGTAGCTTGGATCAAAGCGACGCATGAAACCGAGAGTGATATTTAGATTTGAAGCATTTGCAAGATCGGCAACTTTCTTAGCATCAGCAGACTCTGGAGCAAGTGGTTTTTCGCAAAGGGTGTGCTTGCCAGCGTTTATTGCCAACGTTAAATGTTCTGGGTGCAGTCCATCAGGTGAGCAGATGATTACTGCATCAACGTTGGCATCGCTAACGAGCGCCTCAACCGATGCATGTTGGTTAATGGATTGCCCTGATTTAGCGCTGAGCTCTTTTGCCAGCGAATCCATACGTGGTCCATCTAGATCAAAGAGCGCGGTAACAACTGCGCCGTCTACGTGCTCAGTTAGGTAACGCGCATGACCTGCGCCCATAATTCCGACACCGATGATTCCTACGCGTAGATCAGACACTTTTACTCCTTGTTGGTTTGTGGTTTATAGATTCGCTAAAGCTGGTGCAACAACGTTATGCAGGTAATCAACTGACTGTTTCATGCCAGTTATAGGCCCTTCGCCAAGACCAGGCATTTCACCGGTTATCGCAACATCTTGTTCGATGACATACCAGCCCTGATAACCGGCTGCTTCTAGCGCCAAAATCGTTTCTAGAATTGGCACATCACCTTGGCCAAGGGGTGTAAATAAACCTTTTTGTACGCCCTCCATAATGCTCTGTTGACGGGCAAGTACCGGCGGAACAGATTTCATATTTACATCTTTTAAATGTACATGGCCAACGCGGCTGGCGTATTTCTTCGCGAACTCAACAGTGTCTTGCCCACCAATTGTCATATGGCCAGTATCTAAACACCACTTCACATCTGAGTTATCTACAACGCGATCGATGTCGCGCTTTGTTTCAACGACGGTTTGTAAATGTGGGTGAACAACCTGGACTAGGCCATGGTCTTTACAAATCTGATCAACCTGAGCCAGCATCTTAAAGAATTGGGCAACCTCATCGTTACTTAACTCTTCTGGGTTTGCCCAATCCCAACTTTGTACAGGCGCGGAAACAAAGTGAGTTGCCCCGATCTCTTGAAATTTCTTACTTGTCTTTAGCGCCATATCAATAGTGGCTTTTTCTTGTGACTTATCGTGTAAGACAACAGGTGTGAAACCACCGATCATCGACATCTTAAATTCCGCTAGCTGATCTTTTAACTCTGCTGAATCATCAGAGAAGAAACCAGGTGCACCGAGCTCAGTTGCCGGCAGTCCAAGGCTGGTCATTTCAGATAAGACTCGTTTAGTTGGCAACATCGCGCCCCAACCCGGAACTTCGCAGATTCCCCAAGAGATAGGAGCAGATGCGATTCGTTGTAAGAATGCGGTGGCCATTGGCTGATCATAACTTGCACGGTAAGGTCTGAACATGACCATGGAAATCGGCGGATCCTTTCGCCACGAATTAACCGGCAGTTTCTCGCAAGGCTCTGACTCGAATCCAACCGTTGCGATGGTGGAGGCCTCCTTTAAGGCCAATAATCTGCACTATCGCTATGTCAATTGTGAAGTGAACCCAGACCAGCTGGAAGCCGCTGTTACGGGTGCAAAAGCGATGAATTGGAAGGGTTTTAACTGCTCTATCCCTCATAAAGTCGAAGTTATTAAGTACTTGGATGGACTTGGCGAATCAGCATCGCTTATCGGCGCCGTTAATTGCGCGGTCAATCGCGATGGCAAGTTAATTGGCGAAAATACCGATGGCAAAGGTTTTCTTAAATCATTTCTGGAGATAACTCCAGCAACTGGTAAAACTATTGTGCTGCTCGGTGCCGGTGGCGCAGCACGCGCCATCGCGGTGGAGTTAGCGTTAGCCGGGGCAACTAAGTTCTATGTCGTAAACCGTACACGCGCTCGCGGTGAAGAGTTAACTGCGCTTCTCAATGAGAAGACTTCCGCCACGGCGGAATTTGTGGAGTGGGATAAGACTTACTCGATTCCAGCAGATGCCGAAGTTGTAATCAACTCAACTTCAATGGGAATGGTAAATACCGAAGGCAAACAGGATATTGATTTCGATTCAATCCGCCCCGGCATGCTGGCCGCAGATGTAATCGTAAATCCACCACAGACTTACTTCTTGACCGAAGCTGGCAAACGCGGCGCAACAACGCTGCAAGGTTTGGGCATGGTTGTGAACCAAGCGGTTATCGGTATTAAGTATTGGACTGGCGTAGATGTAGATGCCAAAGATTTAAATGACGAGCTATTGCGCGTCTTGGGTCTGGCTTAAACTTTAGCTAGATCTGATTCGGCCACAACGCGCAGCGCTTGCGCGGCAATCGTCAGAGCCGGGTTCATCGCTGCCGATGATGGGAAGAATCCGCCGTCGATCAAGTAAAGATTATGGTGATCGTGGCTGCGGCAATAGCCATCAACAACGCTGGTGCGCGGAACGTTACCGGCCACAGTTGTGCCACATTGATGCGAGTTCATAGAAATATCAAAAGGTTGTCTAAAGGTTGCTTGGTAGCCGGCCTTACGTAGAACCTTCTTTGCGCGGCGCAATAGCTCCATATGGGTCTTCATTCCCACGGCGTTACGAGCCAGCTTAATTGAGCCATTTTCAGCGATAGTTACTCGGTTTTCGGGGTGTGGCAGGTCTTCGCTCATGACCACAAATTCCACGCTGTGATCAGAAATAAAATTAAGTAACGGCAGTGGAACTAACTTGGCAAATGATTTCATCATGATGCCTTGTACTTTTCCGATTAGTTGAACGGCGCCAAGTGGATAACCCTTGCCACCATCTAGATACCAGTCGGTGAAAGAAAGCGTCTTTTGGAATGTCACATCATTCTTACGGCGCAGATCAACGGCTGCGATATGGCTGTTGTTATGCATCATAAAGTTGCGACCGACTTGATCAGATGAATTAGCAACACCTGATCTAAGCAATAGCGCTGCAGTATTTACGGAACCAGCAGAGATAACAAACTTCTTTCCGAAAATCTCTAGCTGCTCACCATTACGAGTTGCCTCTAAGTGGCTTACAGATTTCCCATCGTCAGTTAAGACAATTCGGTTTACTTGTACCGAGGTCATAAGCGTTACATGACCGGTTGCAATGGCCGGATTTAGAGCATTTACTTCGGCATCGCTCTTGGCATCTAACTTACAAACAAAGCCGTCGCATGTCTTGCAGCGAATACATTTTCCGCCTGGACCTAAATCAATCCCCATAGAATTTGAATGTGGCTTAACACCGGCTTTACTAAGACGTTTACCGAGCTCTTCTACATATGGCTCATGCTTCATCGCTGGATATGGAAATGGCGTCTTGCGATCGTTGCCGTAAATATTTTGCGCATCGCCATGGACTCGATATAACTCCTCGGCGTCGTAGTAATACGGCTCTAAATCATCGTAAGTAAATGGCCAAGCAGGTGATATTCCTTCTTGGTGCTTTATTACCCCGAAGTCGAAGCGGCTAAAGCGTGGCAACGATGCGCCATAAACTTTGCTATTTCCGCCAACGAAGTAATGAACGCCGGGAACAAACTCTTTATTTTTTCCGTCGAGCCATTTCTCATTTGGCTTGTAACGAGTCTTCATAAAGATTTCAGAAGGCGACCAGTTTTCAGGTTCGCGCGGCATCCGTTCACCACGCTCTAGAACCAGTGTTTTAACGCCCTTATTAGCCAATGCAAAGGCGGTTGTGGCACCGCCTATCCCAGAACCAACAATGACCACATCCGATTCGATGCGAACCGGAGTGGCCATTGTCTTCAATACTTACTTTAGATTAACGAACTGATGAAAGCGCTTGGTCTTTCTTATCAACCGTCATTGCACCTGTCATGATCGCAACCACATCGTTCATGGTGTGAGACTTTGGAGTAACGACCGCAGCGCGCTTTCCAAGGCGTTGTACTTGGATGCGATCTGCAACTTCAAAGACCTGCGGCATATTGTGTGAAATCAAGATAACGGGCATACCACGATCACGAAGTGATTCGATTAGCTTTAATACCTGACGTGATTCACGAACACCAAGAGCGGCAGTTGGCTCATCCAGAATGATTACTTTCTGGCCGAAGGCAGCTGCACGTGCAACGGCAACTGCTTGACGCTGTCCACCGGAAAGCGTTTCAACTGCCTGAGAAATATTTTGGATAGTTCCAATGCCAAGGGCTGCAATGTGATCTTTCGCTGCTTTGCGCATACCAGCACCATCGAGCATACGCAAGATTGATCCAAGTGGACCCTTCTTACGTATTTCGCGACCCAGGTAAAGGTTTGAGGCGATATCAAGTGCTGGTGCAACAGCGAGTGTCTGATACACAGTTTCGATACCAGCATGGCGACCATCTTGCGGACGCTTAAATGAAACTTCAGTGCCATCGAGAATGATTTGACCATGATCAGGTGTTTCGGCGCCAGAAAGACATTTGATCAGAGTTGATTTACCAGCTCCGTTATCACCTACGACTGCGAGAACTTCACCGGGGAAGAGTTCCAGATCTGCGCCATCTAGTGCGATAACGCGGCCGTAGTTCTTCGTTACTCCAACTGCTTGAAGGATAGGGGCTTTACTCATTTACGTGCCTTTCTGATCCACTGGTCAACCGAGACTGCGAAGATAATTAGAAGACCGATTGCAAGGAGCTGGTAGTAAAGATCTACGCCAGCCAGGGTTAGTCCGTTACGGAAAACACCCACGATGATCGCTCCGATTAGCGAACCGAAGATTGTGCCGCGACCGCCAAAGAGCGAGGTGCCGCCGATAACCACCGCAGTGATTGAATCTAGGTTCAAATCGCTACCTGTATTTGGGCTAGCCACAGTTACGCGACCGATAACGATCCAAGCAGATAGTGCGAAGATCAAACCGGCAACTACATAGACGCTCATTAAAACGCGGTTTACGGAGATACCTGCAAGGCGTGCTGCATCAATATCGTCGCCGACTGCGTAAACGTGGCGACCCCAACCGGTGTAGCGAAGTACGAAGGCTAGGAATGTGTACATAGCGATCATAAATAGAACACCTGTTGTGATTTTGAAAGGTCCGAGGTTTACATAGTGTCCGAGAGTTAGTAGGAATGGATCCATCTCAATGGAAGGAACAGTTCCCTTAGTCAAAGTGAGTGTTAAAGCAACGAATACGTTGTAGGTACCCAAGGTAACGATGAATGGTGGCAGCTTTACCTTTGTGACCAGGAAGCCATTAATTGCGCCTCCGAGCATTCCGACAAGCAATCCAATGGGGAATGCTAACCAAATAGACCAACCATTTGGCACTCCTTCACCGGGAGTTCCTTGAACTAGCTTGGCCATAGCCATAGATGCAAAGACTGCGATTGCACCGCATGAAAGGTCGATACCTGCTGTCAAGATAATTAAAGTTTGTCCAGCAGCAACTGCTCCAACGATCGCGACTTGCTGCAAGATAAGTGAGAAGTTAGATGGAGTTAAAAAGTTTTCATTGAAAAAACTAAAGACTATTGATGCAAAGATAAGTACAAACGCTGAACTCAACCATGGATATTTATGGAGAGTAGCTTGAATTTTTTGGCTAACCGATGCGCGGTCTTGAAACTCCGAGGCTGCATCGTATGTGGCCGTATCTTGACTCACTTGTGGTCCTTTCACTCTTACTAAAAATCCAGGTTATTCAATTTGAGGAACTCTACTGCCTTAAAAGATTTTTATTGCCAAATTTTTATTGACTAGATCTAGTTAAAGAGGGCGACTGCCGAAGCAGCCGCCCTCTTTAAACGCTCTTCTTTAGTTATTAACTAAAGAGCTGGGATTAACCCCAAGCGTTTGCTAGACCGTATTCAGTTGTCTCTGATGGAACACCCTCTTGTGGGTCATCAGTGATCAACTTGACACCTGTGTTGAAGAAGTCAAGGCCTTCTGAGTTAGATGGCTTTGTACCGTTCTTCACGATGTCGTAGATAGCCTGGACGCCAAGGTCAGCCATCAATAGTGGGTACTGCTGTGAAGTTGCGTTGATGCAACCTGACTTAACAGCGCCGATACCGGCTCCACCACCGTCAACAGAAACCATTGCATCGATCTTGACGCCTGCAGCCTTAGCAGCAGCACAAGCTCCGATAGCAGTTGGTTCGTTGATTGTGTAAACAACGTTGATCTTCTTGTTCTTAGCAAGAAGCTTCTCTAGACCTGTACGGCCGCCTTCTTCGTTAGCACCTGTTGCTACGTTTCCAACGATCTCGTAATCGCCACCTGAGTACTTGCCAGTCTTGGCTTCGTCTCCCATGACCTTAGGATCCTTAACATCGATTCCCATACCATCTAGGAATCCGTTGTCGCGGCAGTAGTCAACAGACACAATGCGATCATCGAAGATGTCGAGAAGTGCGATTGTTGCCTTCTTGCCAGCAAGCTTCTTAGCTGTCCACTGACCGATTAGACGACCAGCTTCGCAGTTATCTGTTGCGAATGTGATGTCAACGATGTCAGCAGGATCTGGTGGTGTGTCAAGCGCAATTACGAATAGACCTGCATCGCGGGCCTTAGTGATCGCTGCGTTAACTTCTGTTGATACTGGAACGATCAAGATTCCAGCGTGCTTTGCTGAGATAGCATTTTCGATTGCTGAAATCTGACCTGCGTAATCTGACTCATCCTTACCAGATGAAACAGTTAGTTCTACGCCAAGTGACTCTGCCTTAGCAGTAGCACCCTTGATCATTGCAACGAAGAATGGGTTTGACTGATCTTTTGTAATTAGTGAAACAGCAACTTTGTCGCCGCTTCCACTATCGCTCTTTGAACATGCAGAGAGCACAAGCATTGACGCTGCGGCTACAGCAACAATTGCTGCAGTGCGGCGTGAGAAAAGCTTTGCCATATGTATTTCCTCCTATAGGTGGGGTCAATCCCCACCGATACTACATAGGGTCCCCGCTCATTAAAAGGGTTTTTAGGCGAAAACTAGATCGTTACCGAACTGTTATTAGCCTCAAAAGCCTCAAAAAAAGAGGCTATTTGCCGCTCCTAGCCCCTTATTAGGGCGATCTCAAAGGGGGTCAAGGTCAATGGGAATTCTGCCGAAATCGCAGTCGTCTGCGCATATGACCACCAATCCATGATCTGGCTGGCCCGGTCGGAATCATCACTTCGCAAACTCTGCATTGAACTATATCCAGCTAAAACTTTAGAAGTAATTTCAATCGACCAAGGGCGAAGGGAAGCCACAAGAATTGTTTTCGCTTCGCGGTTTTCAAAAGCTACCCATGAATCATCTACCGAGGTAGCAATTGTAATTTCGTGTGCGTGATGTGCACCTAGCGCCGATAAAGCATGAAATGTTGGTGAAAACTTGGTAGCGCCGTCTTGCGAGTAAATAACACCGAAGTCTCCAAATAGTTCGTGCCAAGTGCCAGAGAATGCTCCTGCGCTCGCGAGTGCAAATATGGAACCGAGCGTCCAAGCGGCGCCTTCCAAAGTTCGGATGCGCAGGGCCGCATCTGGATTTGCAAAGATGATTCGTTCATCACGCGAATGTCCAGTTTCGGGATTACCACGCGTAGAAAAGGTAATTGGTGAGATAAAAACTTGTGGGGCAAGATACTTCTGTGCAAATTCGATTGATTCGCGTTGTGTGTATAAAGTCTTAAAGATGGTTTCGACATCTGTTGAGTGAACTGTTGGCGCCATAGAATATGAAACAGAACTTCCAAAGTCATACTTGTTTCTATGAAGATCAACTAGGTATGCGTCAGTACCCGGGATAAAAGAATTTAGCGATTCATTCTTTGGTAGATCAGATATTTCTACAATTCCACGGTTATCTCGTTGAATTAATAATCGCGAGCCAGCAGGAACTCTTTCGCTTAACTTTGTTACTTCAGTTTGCAAAGCAGCACCGTTATTAGTTGAGAGAAGTGCTGCCTCCAAGATGAGTCCGCTAGCTGAAGTGGTTGCAATCTTTTGGGCAGTAAGTAATTCCTCGTTGACCCGCAAATGATCAATATCGAGTAAAACTAAGGCTTTTTCTAGGTCATCAGGGGATAACAATGGCTCGGTATTAAATTGCAGCCCGATGCTAGGTAGCGCTTCAATTTCACGTATCACGATCTTTGCGGGATCAGCAGAAACACCTGCTGGTGCGCCGACTTCAAAGATAACGTTCTGTTTCCAGATGCTTCCCATGCTGGCTACAAATGGACGCGGTTCGCTTAACGAACCACTATAAATTTTATAAGTGTTATCAGTCCAGTTACGTTGGTCTTCAGCTTCTAGAACTTTTCCAGATGATGTGGCTTTGATAAATCGTTGATCAGGTGCCACAAAGTGCATCTCGTTTGCTGCAGGAAAAAGCCCTTGGGTGATGCCATCGACTACGCGCTGTGGTGAGATATCTTTCAGAAGACGGTAAGTGTCTTCGGAGGCGCTCACCGTTGATCCCATCCAATCTCCGCTATGGAGACAGAAACAAATTCCCCAACGATTAACTGAATAGTCGGCTAAACCCTTTAATTGATAGTCAACTGAAAAAGTATTATCTGTTGTTAGTGTAATTATGGTTTGTGCCTCTAGCGCACCGGCAAAAGTATCTGAAATGGTAACTATGCAGTCCGCCCCATTTACATTCACATCTTGGCTGTGGCGATCTGGGACAAGCGTTGACCAATCCCACGGTCTAATTGCGGTGTAAAGCAAATCAATTAGTTGTACACCTTTGTATGTAACGTTACGAACTGCAGTTTCTGCTAAATCTATAGTGAAATTTCCGTGTTCTACCCGAGTTGTATCGGGCCAGTAATTGGCGCTCACCGGGCAGTCATTCCGCCATCGACTGCATATGAAGCACCTGTGGCAAATGATGAATCACTTGAAACCAACCAATTAACTATTCCTACTAATTCGCGAGGTTCTCCTAGGCGACCCAGCGGTGTGCGCGCGACCAAACCCGCACCCTTTGCGGGATCTTCCAAGATTTTGGCTATAAGCGGCGTGATCATTGATCCCGGAATCACAACATTTGAACGCACACCATCTTCTTTATAATCGGCGGCGATTATGCGAGAAAGACCCATCATTCCGGCCTTGGATGCTCCATATGCGCTGTATCCGGCTCCTTCCATAGAAACCGCGGTGGGCGAACCGATTAGAACAACTGAACCGCGGCCGGATTTAACTAAAAGTGGCATGGCGTGTTTAACAGATAGGAATGCGCCAGTGAGGTTTACATCAATCGTGCGCTGCCAAGTATCTAGCGTAACTTCACCAATTTTTGAATCACTGCCGACTAATTGCACGCCCGCTGCAACGATTATGGCATCTAACTTTTCAATCTTTTTAAATGCTTCTTGGACGGATTTCTCTTCACTCAAATCAACTTGGATAAATTTAGAGCTTTCATCTGCGGGCTTAACAAAATCTAGGTTGTAGACCGTTGCTCCCTCGTCCCGCAACCCGGTCGCTAAGGCAGATCCGATTCCGCCAGAACCACCGGTGATAGCAACGTGATATCCGCTTAGCTTCATACTTTCAATCCTATCGATTTACGTAAGAAGGCAACGCTTTCGGTAGCCCAACGTTCTTCTAGCGCCACAGTCTCTGAATAACTTTCTTGACGCGGAGTCCAGAGCTCAATAACTGCCGTAATTTCACGAGCGCTGCCACCGACAGCTGAAATAACTTCTGCAACATTTAGACGGCCTTGCCCTAGTGCAGTACCGCGCACGGTAAAACCCATCTGCCCATTTGTACGAACTATTTCAAAATCTTTCATATGTACATTTATTGCCCGCGGCGCTAACGCCGGGATCACGGTATTAGGCGCTTCAATCGCTCCTAAAGAATTTACTGTGTCTAAACAGATTCCAACCCAATCAGCTCCAACGCGATCGATGATCTCGTTAAATTGCGCACAAGTTAAACGATCATGATTTTCAATCGCCAATTTAATATTTGCTTCCTTGAACTTTCCCGCAAATGGTTTTAGCTGGTCGCAGATTTCAGGCAAGTCTGGTTCGTGCCCTTTACTGTCGATTACAACACGCAAGATTGGCGATCCCAGAATCTGCGCAATCTTTAAGAAGCGTTCAATATTTTCGGTTTTGATACCACGCGTGCCAACTTCTAGAGCGATCGTATGAAAATCGGCGGCCACCTTTAGCTTTTGTAGATCGCCATCCAAAAGGTGCCCAATCGGCAAGTTATCGCCAATTTGCAGCACATCAGCGCTAAGTAAATGTGCTCGTTCTAAAAGCTCGAAGACATCCATAGCAATTGGATGATCGGCCTCGATACCGCCGATCGCCCATGGAAAGGTAAAGCTAGAGACGCCAAGTTTCATTGTGGGATTTATTTATCTCCACCAGTGATTTGCTTAACGCTGGCTAAAACATTCTCAGGTTCAAAGATGGCAGCCCAGTCATCACGGAAGAGCGAGCCTTGTGCGTTCTTCAGCGCCATCAACGCGCCATCAGATAATTTCCAATTCAACTCTTCAAATAAAAGAGCGATACTGATTTGTAGGTGCCCCATACAGAAATCTTTTGCAGCAGCTTCTGGAACGCCTAAATCAATAACTTTCTGTAAACCTTGCGTAATAACTTCAACGCAACCATTAATTAGCGTTTCACTTAGCGCAGGCTCAAGCAGCGCCATTTGTTGCACAGTAATCCGATGGCTGGCGCTGATAGGTGCAAACATTTCTGTGGCAATGGTTTCAACTAAATCGGCTTCTCCTTCTGTTCCCCAGGCAATTGCAAAGACGAGCGCTTGAGTGGCAAGTCCTCCGCCCCAATAATCACGGCGCGCAGCGGGATCGGTCTCGCCCAGCAAACTAAATACTGGCGGATGTGTTGGGTGGCAGACGAAACAACTGATGTCTTCGCGCATCTTTACGCGGCTAGCTGCGATCGCTGCTGGATCTAGAAAGAGAATTTTCGTTCCAGGATCTAACTTTGGTACTACTTCATCAGAAATCTGTCGAACAAGCGCATCTGGAGTTGTGAAAATTACAACATCACTACCTTTAAGTGCTTCATCTAGATCCATAACTTCTAAACCCGATTCGCGAATACGCACCTGCCCAGCTTCAGATTTTTCAACGAAACGAAGTTGGTACTTTTTGGTTTCAAGAAGTGGCTTAGTAATTCGGTTACCCATCTTGCCGCCGGCACCCAATATCGTTACAACAGTCATTAGATCTCCCATTAATTCTCGGCTACTTACTTTTTGAAACTCTAGCAGCAGGAATATCGTCTGCGGTAGGCTCCTCAGGTGTCAGATTCAGCTACTAGCGACCTTGCTAATAAATATGTAATTGGCGTTGATTACGGAACACTTTCCGGTCGCGCACTCTTAGTACGAGTCTCAGATGGTTCAGAGATTGCAACTTCAGTTTATGAATACCCACACGCGGTAATTGAAGAGACGCTGCCAACATCAGGTGCCAAACTTCCACCTGATTGGGCGCTACAAGTTCCAGCAGATTATGTTGATGTATTAAAAGTTACCGTCCCTGCAGTTTTAAAAGAATCGGGCATTGATCCGGCTTCTGTTATCGGGATAACCACAGACTTCACCGCTTGCACAGTTTTGCCCGTTAAATCAGATGGCACACCGTTATGCGAGCTTCCGGAATTTGCCAAGAACCCTCATGCCTTTGTGAAGTTATGGAAACACCATTCCGCGCAGCCACATGCTGACCGAATTACTGATCTTGCGCATTTGCGGAAAGAACCGTGGATTTCGCGTTACGGCGGGAAAATTTCATCGGAATGGGAATTTGCTAAAGCGCTACAAGTTCTTGAAGATGCACCTGAAATTTATCAAGCAATGGATAAATGGGTGGAAGCTGCAGATTGGATTATCTGGCAACTCTGTGGCAGGTATGTGCGCAATATTTGTACGGCTGGCTACAAAGGAATTTATCAAGATGGAAAATATCCAAGCAAGGAATACCTAGCTGCGTTAAATCCTAAATTTGAAAACTTCATCTCGGAAAAGTTAGAACATGAAATTGGCCAGTTAGGCGCCGTTGCCGGAACACTTACCGCAGAAGCTGCAGCATGGACGGGGTTAAAAGAAGGTATTGCAGTTGCCGTAGGTAACGTTGATGCGCACGTAACTTCTGCGGCAGCAAATGCAGTTAACCCAGGACAGATGGTTGCGATTATGGGTACATCTACTTGTCACGTAATGGTCTCTGAAAAGTTTGCTGAAGTACCTGGCATGTGCGGAGTCGTTGACGGCGGAATCATTGATGGCGCACTTGGGTATGAGGCCGGCCAATCTGGCGTAGGCGATATTTTTGGTTGGTTTGCTAATAATTATGCATCCGCTGAATACACCAATGCTGCAGCGGCTAAAGGCGTAGATATACATACCTATCTATCTGATTTAGCGAGCGAGCAAGCAGTTGGTGCGCACGGTTTGGTTGCTCTGGATTGGCAGAGTGGTAATCGTTCTACCTTGGTCGATCACCAGTTATCAGGGTTAATTATGGGCTTAACGCTTTCAACAAAACCTGAAGAGATTTATCGCGCAATCGTCGAATCAACAGCTTACGGTGCGCGCAAGATCGTGCAGACTTTCAATGAATCAGGCGTACCAGTAAAAGAATTTATCGCCGCTGGTGGTTTAATCAAAAATAGATTTGTGATGCAGATCTACGCTGATGTATTAAATATGCCGATAACAATTATTAAGTCTGCACAAGGTCCAGCCTTGGGGTCTGCCATTCATGCCGCAGTTGCTGCAGGTGCATATAAAGATATGCAAACGGCAGCGGCTGTGATGGGTGGAGTTGCGCAAGAGCGTTACCAACCAAATGCTGAAAATGCCAAGGTTTATAACGAGCTTTATAAGCACTACAACGATCTTTATGAAAATTTTGGACACAATGGTTCAATGCATTCGCTACGCGCGATCCGTGATCGCGCCCTTACGGGATCGGCAAAATAATGGGTCAGAAGAAAGATTTACAAAGCAAGGTCTGCAAGTTAAATATCGACCTACAGCGTTACGGCTTAGTTGCCTGGACTGCCGGCAACGTTTCAGAGCGCATGGCTGATGGTAAAAGTTTTATGATCAAGCCGAGCGGCGTTAGCTATGAAGATTTGCAGCCATCGCAAATGATTATCTGTGATCTTGAGGGAAAAGTTCTGGAAGGCGAACTATCTCCCTCTAGCGATACCTTTACACACGCTTACATCTATCGCCATATGCCACACGTCGGCGGCGTTGTTCATACACATTCAAATTACGCAGCAGCTTGGAGCGCAATCCATAGCGCTATTCCATGTGCGCTAACTGCGATGGCTGATGAATTCGGTGGCGAAATTCCTCTTGGCCCATTTGCGCTAATTGGTAATGATGAAATTGGCAAAGGTGTAGTTGAAACCCTTACAGGACACCGTTCATCTGCAGTAATAATGAAAAACCACGGAGTTTTCTCAATCGGTAAAGACGCTACCGCTGCGGTTAAATCTGCAGTTATGTGCGAAGACGTTGCAAAAACTACTTGGATCGCAAAGGCGTTAGGGAATCTGCAATTACTTGATCAAGCAAGTATCGATAAGTTGTATGACCGCTATCAGAATATCTACGGTCAACGCGGTAATTAAGCGTAATTATTATCCAATTTCAATTGCGCTAGTGATTGTGGGAAGATTGCCCAATGGCTAACGATGAACGTTTAACCCTCTCTGTCGACTGCGGCGGGCTCTTCTTAAAGAGCTGCGTTCTCGACGAGTCAGGAACGATGCACTCAAAGCCAGGTCGTGTGGAGACTCCTTACCCACTTTCACCACAACGCTTTATGGACACGATCAAAGAGATTTCAGATTCACTTCCAACCACCTATCGCGCAACAATTGGTATGCCCGGAATGATTCGCCACGGTGTGGTTATCTCAACACCGCATTACATGACCAAGAGCGGACCTCGCACACGTATAGATCCAGAACTCCAGGAACAATGGAGCGGATTTGATATGCAGAACGCGTTATCAAAAAAGTTGGCGATGCCAACGCGTGTATTAAATGATGCCGAAGTTCATGGCGCGGGAATTATTTCTGGCTCTGGTTATGAAGTTGTAATAACTCTCGGCACTGGACTTGGATTTGCAATCTTTTACGGGGGATCACTCTCGCCACATATTGAATTTTCACATGCACCTGTACGGCGAGCGACAACCTATGACACTTGGATCGGCGAACACGAACGCCGCCGCCTTGGAAATGCTTTCTGGTCACGTCGAATTCGCGCCATGGTTGATGAACTTCGTCCGGTATTTATGTGGGATCGCCTCTATATCGGTGGCGGCAATGCCCGTTGCATCCGCCAGGCAGATTTAGATCGTATGGGCGATGAAGTCGTGATTGTCCCTAATGCAGCTGGCGTTGCAGGTGGAGTACGTGCCTGGACTTTAGAGCAGTACAAGTAACTAGCTAGTCTTTAATTTAAAGGCTCCCGCTGCAATTCCGGCAAATTCCGCCGCACCTGTTGCTCCGGCTTCAGTTGCATCTGAAACTCGGTAACTTCCAAACTGTTTCTCTTTCGCGTAAGCAATCACAGGATTCTTAATCCAGCCACCGGCGATTACTACGTTCTGTGATTTACCAGTGTGTTTTTCAATTAGCGAGATCATCTGAGCTGAGTCATCGACTAAATGTTCAACAGTTGCGCGAAATAGCGCAGCAGGTGAAACAGCATCATCTAAATTGGTAACAGATAGTCCGTGGTAATCATTTACGACTCGCATTGCACTTGCATCTGGATCAATCGCTAGCGCTGCGTCACCAAGTGCGATCTTATCCTCGCGAGTTGTAACACCCACAAGAGAACAAGCCCGTTCCAGAGTAAGCCCAGTAGGTAGTGCGCCAAGCAATGTGTAGTGATCGGCAATTACTGAACAACTTAATCCAACATTGGCGGCAGCTAATTCGGCAATTGCATCGCGCGTAAGAGGTGCCTTAAAAGTTCTGAGCAGAGCTTCTGCCGTACCCATCGAATCAAAGAGTGAACCCTCATTTACTGCGCCACAGTAATACGCTGCAGTGAAATGATCATGCCCGGCAATAGTTATTACAGCACCACGCAAAATTTCAGGTGCTTCATTATTTACGAATCCGATTGGTTCACCTGCAACCACAAGTCGCGCTAAGAAATCTTTCCCGCCACCGACTAAAGCAATTGCTTCATCCCATGGCTTGCGCGCTTCGACATCAAAGAAACCAGTACGACTAACCAAGGAAAGTTCATTAACTGGTTCGGCGCCTAAGCAAAATGCCACCCATTCAGGAGCTGATAGAAAATACTTTGCCTTCTTTGACTTTGGATAATTCTCATTTAGCCAGAGCGTCTTAGAAATTGTGACAATCTCATTTAATAAAGCACCCGCTCGAGCTCGAAATTCAAAGTCACCGAGCTCTTTGATAATTGGTTCGGTAATTCCGCGTGGATCATGCCATGCCAAACCAGGCGATAGTGGTTGTCCAGCTACATCCATTAAGACGCCAGTTTCACTAAATCCGGTAAATCCAATCGCGCGGACCTTGCCGCCAGCCATCTCTGCAGCTTTTGCGGCAACTGCAATAACTGTCTTTGCCAGCAACAACATATCGATCTCGCTGAAATTCTTCTCGTGCTTCCAGGGAGTTGGCTCAGCGTATTCGGATAGAACTTTTAGATTTAAATCAGTTGCGACCGCTTTAAGGCGTGATGTGCCAATATCTACGCCAATTAATATCTCTTGCGACATTTATTCGGCGACTCGCGCCAAATCTGCCAGTGGTGGACGGCAGATAACTGCATTGGCTCCGGTAAGTGAATACGCTCCCGCCGCAAATGGAATAACGACTGCATCACCTTTTGAAATCGCCATTGTCGGTGCGTTGGCAAAGGAGATTTCTCCGTCACCATCTAGTACCAAAACAATTGCAAAACCTGCAGGTAATTCGCCGGAACCTGGCGCTAAATGGGCGCGGAAATAGCCATCTGACTTGAGCGGCAGAATTGAACGCAATGAGCCACCAGAGAAAACATTGCTTGTGATCAGCGAATCAAATTCAGCGTCAGTTAGTGGATCAAGTTTTAGCGCATCTGTAACAGTTTCAAAACCTAATCCGAGATGGCCATCCTTAATGCCATCCACTGCAAAGCCTTCCCATTCCAAGAGCGCTGATAAATCTGTTGGTTCTTGTAGCTCAAGTACAAATATTCCCGCATCAATCGCATGTGCAACGCCAGCAGGGACAAGAACAGCATCGCCAACTTGTACTTCTTTGCGGCGCAAAGATGCAAGCAGCGCAGCAGAATCCTGAGCACGGACTAATTTAAGAAGATCTTCTTTATTCTGCTGCGAAGCAAAACCTAATCCAACACCTGAACCAGCGGGTGCCTCTAAGATGATCCAAGCTTCAGTCTTGCCGTGGTCTAAACCTAAATGAGTTTTTGCGAAAGCTTTATTTGGGTGATAGTGAACTGGCAAGCGTTGATCCGGATCTAATAACTTAACTAATATTTCAGTAGATAGACCAAAGTTCTTAACGTGATCTGGACCGAGCCATCCATCTGCATCTGCCTTGATTGCATCACGTAAAAGAGTTCCATCTGCCAAGCGCGACAAACCTTGTTCGGCTTCGCCAAAGCGAGTTGATACAGAACCAATCCACTCTTCCGGACGCATCGGCCCACCTGGCCCATGACGCAGCGCACCAATGCGATTTCCTCCGCGATAGAAATGATCAAATTGATTAGATGGAAGTTTGGCGGGGGTAGTTGAACTCTGTGACATGGTTCTAGACTACTTGTAGGATTAAGAAAATTACCAGCGAAAATGGAGTTAACTAAATGTCTGACGTATCTATTCGCTTAATGCGCCTCTTTAATAATGGCCGCTGCTTTGATATCGCAGTTGACCATGGCTTCTTTGGCGAAGGGACTTTCCTAGCTGGTATCGAGGATATGAAAGCAGCAGTCGATACGCTTATTGAGGCAGCACCAGATGCCATTCAGTTAACCCTAGGTCAAGCCAAACTTTTGCAGAACAACCCAAATCCTCACAAACCATCACTTGTATTACGCACAGATGTAGCAAATGTTTACGGCAAAGTTATTCCAGATCATCTATTTAGTATTTTGCTGGAAGAACCAGTCTTGCAAGCAGTACGCCTTGATGCCGCGATTGTTGTTGTAAACCTCCTTGATTTGCCAGGTCGTCCAGAATTACGTGATTCCTGCATCCGCAACATCATGACCCTTAAAGCACAGTGCGAACATAATGGAATGCCACTTATGGTCGAACCACTTGTCATGAAAGATTCGTCATCTGGCGGATACACATCTGATGGTGAACTTGAAAAAGTTGTTCCACTCGTGCGTCAAGCAATTGAATTAGGCGCAGATGTAATTAAGGCAGACCCAACAGATATCGCATCCGATTACCACCACGTCATTCAAACTGCTGGTTCAGTACCTGTCCTCGTACGCGGTGGCGGACGAGTCTCTGATGAAGAGCTATTAAATCGCACAGCTGAAGTTTTAAAACAAGGCGCTGCCGGCATTGTCTACGGACGCAACATCATCGCCCATCCAAAACCAGCGAAGATGACCCAAGCTTTGATGGCGATGTTGCATAAAGGAACATCAGCAGCCGATGCGTTAAAGATAGTTAGCGCTTGAGATGTCTGCCCAAAAGCTAGTTAAAGTCGGCATTATCGGCGGAGGGCTGATGGGCCGCGAACTACTGGCCTTGGCAGGCCGATGGGATGCGCTTTTAGAACACCCGGTTCGCCCAGTAATTACGGCAATTGCAGATACTTCAGATTCGGTAAGAGAATTCTTTACAAAAGCTGGCGTTTCCGAGTCATACAGCGACTACAAGGAGTTATTGGCCAGCGCTAATGTAGATGTGGTTTATATCGCAGTTCCTCATAATCTTCACGAAGAAATATATATCGCCACAATTAACGCAGGCAAAGATTTCTTGGGCGAAAAGCCCTTTGGAATTGACCTTGTGGCGGCAGAGAAAATTGCCGCAGCTCTAGTTGGCAAAACCAACTTTGTTCGCGTATCTAGTGAGCTACCTTTCTACCCAGGAGCACAGGCTGCGGTTCGAGAAGTGCAATCTGGAAACCTAGGAGAGATTGTAGAAGTTCGATCTGGTCTCTTGCACTCGTCTGATATTGATCGCAAGAAGAAAATTAACTGGAAACGCCAACGTAAATTCTGTGGTGATATCGGTGTATTGGGCGATCTTGGAATGCATGCCGCACATATTCCGCTGCGCTTGGGATATAACCCTACAAAAGTCTTTGCGATTTTAGATGACATCATCACTCATCGTGAGAACGCAACAGGTGAGCAAGTACCTTGCGATACTTTCGATAACGCAGTTCTTGCAATGCGTGCGAAGAACCCTGGCAATGATCGTGAATTTCCCATGTTCTGGGAGATGAAGCGAATTGCACCAGGTGAAAGCAATACATTTTTCTTTAGCGCAATTGGTATGACTGGAGGAGTTCGCTTCAGCACCAAGAACCCAGCGGTTTATCACACCTTTGCATTAAGAAATGGTGAGCAAGTTTGGTCAGAGATTCAACCTGGGCACGTGACAAATTGGCCGGTAATTACCGGACATATCTTTGAATTTGGTTTTCCAGATGCGCTCTTGCAGATGTGGGCGGCCTACTTTGCAGAACGTGAGGGAAAGCTGGGAGATCGTTTTGCTTGTGCATCTGTTGCAGAAGTTATTGATTCTCATAAAGCATTTGCTGCGGCGATGAAATCTCACGAAACACACGCAGAAGCCTTGCTTTAAATGAAGAATTTAGCCGGCACAAATATTGCTGTCATCGGTAGCACGATGATGGATTTAACTGTTTACGCCGATATCTTGCCCGCAGCGGGTGAGACCAGATTCGGCGAAAGTTTCACAACTGGATTTGGTGGAAAAGGCGCTAACCAGGCGGTCATGGCCGCGCGCACTGGGGCGAAGGTAGCGATGATTACCGGCATCGGCAAAGATGGTTTCGGTGATGAAAGTCTGCAGAATTTTAGAGATTGCCAGATGGATACATCTTCAGTTTTACGTCTTAATACACACACCGGAGTTGCCCATATCTGGGTTGATGGCCAAGGTCAGAACCGGATTTCAATTGTGCCGGGTGCAAATTTTGCGTTGACTCCGCAAGATGCAATTGATGAAGTAAATAAATTAAAGAACGTGAGTGTTTTAATTGCGCAATGTGAAATTCCCCAAGAAGTAACTCTGGCAGCTTTTCGTACCGCGCAAGAGCTGGGAATCACAACAATTCTCAATCCAGCGCCATATCAGCCACTTACTGATGATCTTCTTGAGCTTACTGATTGGCTAATTCCCAATGAAATTGAATTCGCAGAATTAGATCACTCCCATCGCGCACCAGATAGCGATGAAGTTATCGCCTCACTTCGCAGCAAAGGTCGCACGATTGTGACTTTAGGTAGTGAAGGAGCAGCGCTTGTCACGCTAGATGGCAAAGTTAAAAGATTTAGTGCAAAGAAAGTTAGCGCAATAGATACAACGGGAGCCGGAGATTGTTTTATTGGAGCCCTTGCTGCCGCTTTGGCATCAGGCGCCAGCGAAGAAAGCGCGGTTCAATTTGGAATTGATTGTGCGACTAAAAGTGTTATGCGAAAAGGTGCACAATCTTCTTATCCGACTTTAGAGGAGATGGATTTCAGCCTGATCGCAGAATAACGCTGCTGTAAGGCACCGCATCACCGGTATGAATAATCCCAAGTGCTTGACCGACTTTAACTTTAAAATCTTCATGAGGAATAACAGTTGTCATTAATCCACCATGATGTGTTCTGTATTCAGCAACAGTTGCGGCATCAACCTTCTCTTCAAATTCGGCAGCCAAGTACATGCCAGTTAAATCCAAGTGCGGCAAAATTGCATCCAAGACTTGAGAAACCGTTGGCGTTCCCATGACAAGCGAAAGATCGATAGTTTCGACGTTGGGATAAGTTGGAAATGGGCCATCGACAATTGCGATCGTATTTACATGGCGAAAGCGGGCCAGCAGCGAAGCGAGGTCACCATTGATAATTCCATTTTTAATCATGAATTTATAATTCCCTAGTAATTGCCTTCGCACAAGCGCTAAACTTGAAAAATGCCTGAACAGTTAGCCAACCAAGCGGCAGCACTCACTCGAATTCAGGAACATCTCGATAAAGCCGCCGAACGAGTATTAATTGGAATAATCGGCAAGCCAGGGGCTGGTAAGTCCACGCTCTCTAAATTCTTAATGAGCAAGTTGCCAAAAGAATTTGTCACCGTGATCCCGATGGATGGGTATCACCTGAGTAATAAAGTCTTAAAGGACCTCAAACGCGCAGATAGAAAAGGCGCTCCCGATACCTTCGATGTCGCTGGATTTGTATCTTTAGTCAAACGTATCCGCTCGGAACAAACTCATAATATTTATTATCCAATTTTTGACCGTGCGATCGAAGAATCGATTGCCGCACAAGGAGTAGTTACCTCGGCAACAAAGGTCGTAATAATTGAGGGGAATTACTTACTTCACGACGAAGGTGGCTGGGAAGTAGTAAATGATTTACTTGATGAAAGTTGGATGTTAGATGTTGATGACGATAAACGTATTTCACGTTTGATCTCACGACATATCGCCTACGGCAAAGAACCTGAGGCTGCGAAAGCTTGGGCGAAAGGCACCGATGAGGCGAATGCACAACTAATCGAACGCGGACGTAACCGCGCCGATTTTGTTGTTTCTACTGATTAACTACGTAGCGCAACTGCAAGTGAGCGGAAATCTTCGACCAAAATATCGATCTCTTTCTGCCCATGCGCCAAACTAATTAACCATTGTTCATCGAGCCCGGGAGGCGTGATGATGCCGCGATTGAGCGACCAGAGCCAGGAAAGTTCTGCGACTGCAAAATCAGTTGCCTTGTAATCACGGTAGTTACGAACTGGCGTTGTAGACCAAGTAATACAGCCTTTAACGCCAAAGCCAACTGTATGTGCAGGCAATTGATACTCATCGATTATTTCAGAGATACGTTCTAGCGCTTGCTGGTTTAGAGCTTCCGCGGCGGCCAGCGTTTCAGCGTTACAAATTTTATCTACTGCGCGAACGCCAGCCATTGCTAGTGGATTGCCGTTAAATGTACCGAAGTGGGCCATTTTTCCATTCGTTACATAATCCATGTACTTCTGCTTACCACCAAATGCGGCAAGTGTTAGCCCGCCACCAATTGATTTAGCGAGAGTAAGTAAATCTGGCTGAACACCAAGTCTTTGCGCAGCACCTTGATGGCCCGCAGTCAGACCTGTTTTAACTTCGTCAAAGATTAAAATGATTCCGTATTGATCACAGAGTTCACGTACGCGCTCCAGGTAACCTGCATCTGGTAGAACGATTCCGATATTTTCTAGAACTGGCTCAACGATAAAGCAAGCAATTGTTTTTGAGTGCTTCTCAAAGATAGCTTCTAGTGATTCAGGGTTGTTGTAAGGAACAACAAAGACGTTTCCAGTAACCAGATTTGAATCAGTTACAGTAGTTGGGAAATCTGCATCCCCCGCAGCGGCAAGGTTTGGCTTTGAAGAGACAACAAATGGATCGTAGCTTCCGTGGTAGCCGCCTTCGACCTTAACAATGTCGCTCTTGCCACTTGCAGATCGGGCAACGCGCACTGCATACATAGTTGATTCAGTGCCTGAGTTTGTAAAACGCACCTGATCAATTCCGAAGCGACGGCAGATTCGTTCTGCGGCATCGGTTGAAATTGGAGACGGAGTTACAAAGAGCATTCCTGTATCTAGAGCGGCCTTTGCCTCTTCTACTACAACTGGATTTAAATGGCCGGCGAGCATTGCGCCAAAGCCCATTGAGAGATCGAGCAACTGGCGACCATCAACATCGGTCATCCATGCACCTTTGGCGGAGACGATCGAGATCGGATATGGATCCCAGTGCTGGAAGCTTGAGGTAACGCCAAGGGGGAGAGACTTCATGGAACGCACGCTCTCGGCCTGTGAGCCCTTAGTGTTCTTGGTAAAGAGTTGCCATTCTGAGGCCAGTAATTCGGCTACTTTCTCAGGAGAAATCGGCGTGGATGTTGCTGGTAGTGATCTAAAACTTTCCGCGTGATGCGATTGTGTAATCATTTTAAAGCTGTACGGCAAAGGTTTCTGATTTAGAAACTCGTTTGAGAAGTACTCTCCCCATCGTTTTCATTCTTGCGAATGTTCCGTAAGTATCTCCGAAGTCAAAAAAAGTTGCAACCCCCACCCCTTTTTATGCGAGAAGTTCGGGCGTGTCTCATAAACTTCCGTTCGTTATGGAAAAACCAACAATAATTCTTGCAACTAGTAATGGCGTGGGTATGGGCCATTTGGCTCGCGCATCAGCAATAGCGCTAGCACTAAAAGAGTATGCAAATCCAATTATTGTTTCCATGGCCGGCGGAATTGCCGAAGTCCCAGAATTTATGGGAATACGCTGCGAATACATTCCAGGGCGCGATCGCTTATGGATGTCGCGTGAAAAATGGGATGCCTATCTACGCGATCGTCTATTAGCGCTCGTTGATGAAACTGGCGCACGAGTACTTTCATTTGACGGCGTAGTTCCTTACCCGGGAGTTATTGCTGCAAAGTTTAGCCACCCAAAACTTTCCTTAGTCTGGGTACGACGTGGCTTATGGCAGAAAAAACCACAGCGCTTTGTTTTAGGTTTGCAATCAAAGATGATGGATCACATAGTTGAACCAGGTGATCTCGCTCGCGCATTTGATTTTGGGCCAACCGCAAAACGTGGCGATGCAACAATTACGGCACCTGTCTCGCTCTTTCAAAGCAGCGACGCTTTTTCTCGAGAGCAAGCGCGCGAGATCCTAGGTTTAGATCCAAATCGTCCAGCGGTGCTAGTTCAACTCGGGACTGGCGATAGTGATGTCAATGAGAAGATGACAGCTGCTTTATCGGGCCTATTGGGTTGGAAAGATCTGCAAGTGATCCTCACCAAGCAACCGCTAGATAGAGATGGCAAGTCACTTGCCCCAGAAAGTCTAGATATTCGGGTGGTGCGTTACTTCCCGCTAGCACGAGTTCTGCGCGCCTTTGATGCTGGCGTTTGCGCCACGGGCTATAACGGTGTGCACGAACTTTTACCTGCACAAGTACCTACAGTCTTTGTTTCAAATATTCGCGGGACAGATGATCAAGAAGCGCGCGCCAAGTGGTGTAATGATTTTGGATACGCCTTGCGCGCAGATCAAGCGGATTTAGCAGATATCACCGCAAAGGTACGCGCGCTACAAGATCCTGAATTGCGGATGAAGCTAAGCAAGAAATGTGGTGATCTGCCAAGCCCAACGGGCGGTGAAGAAATTGCCAAGATTCTCTATGAATTAGCGATTGCGAAAGAACCAATTAGACCTTCAAGAGTTACTTATTTTCGATTAACTGTGCAGGAACATATCAATCGCGGAATGCGTCACGTTATTTACATGGGACTTCGCAGGTTAGTTCTTGTTTATCGCACAATACGTCCGCATGAAGTCACCCAAGAAACACGGCAAGAACCGCCAATCTGGGGCGATCAACACACCGCAAAAGAATTGCATTCGCTAATTAGAGGTGAGCAACGTTTTGAGCATCTAGTTACAGGTGCATCTGAGAAATATAAAGCTCGCCGTGCAGAAATTGCGGAAGAGGCGTATGGTGAATCAATAGAGGTGATTAGAAAGTAATGAAATTTAGAACTTGGATTAAGAAGAGTAAAGCAGGCCGATTACTCTGGCGCGTAATCATTGGGTTAGCCGGTGGCTTAGTTACAGTAATAGGTGCAATTGCTTTAGTTGGTCCTGGCCCCGGAATTTTAATTGTCTTGGCTGGGCTAGGAATCTTGGCATCTGAATTTGCTTGGGCTGCACGCGTCATGGTTCACACCAGAAGTTACGCGCAGAGAGCGGCAGATAAAGTCGGTATGCCAAAGTGGGTACAGCTTGCACTTGTTGCGGCAGCAGCTGTTGTATCAATCATCGTAATTTTGTATTTATATGAAACCGGGAAGATCTAATTAAAACTGGGAACGGATATCCCAAAGATCTTTAAAGACTGGATTAAATAGAGTACTCGCTAGATATTTAACGCCATCAGAACCACCCGTACCAACTTTCTGCCCAATAGTTCTTTCCACCATTTTTACATGACGATAGCGCCATTCTTGTAAGCCTTCATCAATATCCATTAATCGTTCACAGACCATTGCTGATTCAGGATCATCGCGATGCACGGCCAGCAGCGCATCAATCACTCGCGCATCTGATTGGTAGTGCTGGGTTTTATCTCGATTTAAAATCTCATCCGGGATTTTATGACCACGTTTAGCAAGGTAGGCAAGCGTTGAATCCCAAATGGAATTACTAGATGAGATTTCCCTTATTTCGGCCTGAACATCTAACGGTAGATGCGAAGCCATTTTAGAATCACGTCTACCTAATAGCGCCTCTACTTTTCTAAACTGTGCAGACTGAAAACCACTTGATGAAGATAGGTATCCGCGGAAGGCGTTAAATTGCAACGGCGTCATCGTTTCTAAAATATCTACTTGTGTGACACAAACTTTAAGAATGGTTCGAATTCTTCCAAGTATCGCAAGCGATCGATGGGTATCACCTGATTGCAGCGCCTTACCCGCTTCGTTAAATTCGTGAATTAACTGCTTAAACCAGAGCTCATAACTTTGATGGATGATGATAAATAGCATCTCATCATGTTCGGGGCCTTCAGATAGCGGAGTTTGTAGTGCAAGTAACTTATCAATTGCTAAATAAGAGTTGTAAGTCAGTGCGGAATCAAAATCGGCATCGCTCAAGTGACTCTCGAATCTGTTGTCTTAATCTTCTCGTATTGGCGCGAAGCAACTAGATCGCGGATTCGAGCGAAACCATCCCAAACTTCTACATAAGAAGTTGGCAGCGGAGCTATAGCAAGGCGAATTGAATTGGGCGTGCGGTAGTCAGGGATAACCGCGGCAAATTCGCGCAAAGCCACGCAAATCCGCGCAGCATCGGGATGCCCAAGTGTTATATGTCCGCCACGTTCTTGGGGATTGCGTGAAGTTAACAAAGTAAATCCGAGTTCTGCCAGCCATGCGTCATATAACTGAATCATCATTTCAGTACCGATTGCCGCTTTTTCAGAGATCGCTCCAATGCCGGCTTCTTCGATCATCGTAAATGCGCTCTTAATACAACGTAGCCCAATAAGCGATGGGCTAGCGATTTGAAATCCACGAATACCTGGTGCGCACTCAAAGTCAGCGCCCATGGCAAATTGATCACCTTGCGAGAACCAACCTTGGATTGGAACCTGAAGCTCTGCTTGCACCCTTTTATTTACATATAACCAGGCGGGTGCCCCAGGTCCAGAATTTCCATATTTATAAGTACATCCAACAGCAATATCAACACCGTTCTTATCGAAATCCATTTCGATTGCACCAACTGCATGGCTAGCATCCCATAACATAAATGCTCCGTGCTTACGAACTAAATCAGTTATTGATTTAATGTCATTTCGGGCGCCAGAGCGGTATTGAATGACTTCTAAAGTCACAAGGGCAACATCTCCATTTAAATAAGGCGCCAGGATCTCGGGTGTAATTCTCTCGTTTTCAGCAGCCCCAGCAGATTCGTTATCAATTATCACCAGATTTAATCCAAATTGTTTTGCAATTCCATCAAGAATGTAGCGATCTGTCGGAAAATTTGCCGCATCTGTGATTATTGTTTTGCGACCCGGTCGTGCATGAATTGCGGCGCGGGCTAACTGATAGAAATTTACAGAAGTTGTATCGCAGGCTAGAACTTGACCTGCAGCTGCACCGAGAGTTGCCCGGCCGATGAGATCTCCTGTTGGTTGGGCCTCATCGACCCAGTGGCCCCAGCCGGTTACAACTTCCGGACCCCATTCATCTTTCATAAAATTATTGACCGCATCGATCGTTGTGAGCGGCAGGCGTCCCAAAGAATTACCATCTAAATAACAGATATTTGGATCACCAATCACAAATTGCGAACGGAAATGAGCCAATGGATCGCGGGCATCTAAATCGAGTGCAAATTGGCGGTCAGTGGCTTTCATGGTTGAAAGGTACGCTCTCCCATCGTGGCGCGCAATCTTGTAAATATCGAAGAGGTCAGTAAGGCCTTTGATATTAGAGCGCTGCTCGAAAGAGTTTCATTAGGTGTCTCTGAAGGCGATCGCATCGGAATAGTTGGCCGAAATGGATCTGGCAAAAGTACTTTGATGAAAGTAATAGCATCAGTTGAAAGCCCGGATCAAGGAAGAGTTACCAAGGCAAATTCAGTAAAGATCGGTCTACTTTCACAGGTAGATAAAGCAGATCCCAATTCAACTGTGGGGGATGTAGTTATTGGAGATAGAGCCAAACACGAATGGGCTAGCGATTCGGGAATTAGAGAAGTATTTACTGGACTCTTTGGCGGATTCGACGACCATCTCTTTGAGCGAAAATTTGCAACTTTATCTGGCGGAGAAAAACGTCGAGTTGGTTTGGCAAAGCTTTTGATCGATGAACTTGATTTGATTCTCCTTGATGAACCCACCAACCACCTGGATGTAGAAGGTGTGGCATGGCTGGCCAATCACTTAAATAACCGTAAATCTTTAGCTGTTCTAGTCATTACGCACGATCGCTGGTTTCTAGATGCCGTTACCGAGCGAACATGGGAAGTAGCCGGCGGAAAAGTTGAAGAGTATGACGGGGGTTATTCCGCATTTGTATTAGCTAAAGCAGAACGGGCTCGTCAGGCAAGTGCGATGGATGCTAGACGAAATAACTTAATTCGAAAGGAACTGGCTTGGTTACGCCGCGGCGCGCCAGCAAGAACTACGAAGCCAAAGTTTCGCGTGGATGCCGCAAATGTTTTGATTGCCGAAGAACCAGCACCGCGTGATCAAGGTGAGTTATTGAAATTTGCACGCAATCGTTTAGGAAATACCGTCTATGAGGCAAACCATCTTCAGATCCGCGCCGGTGATAAAGAGTTGATTGATGATTTGTATTGGAATGTCGGTCCGGGCGATCGCATCGGAATTGTTGGAATAAATGGCGCCGGCAAGACAACGCTAATGCGCACCTTGGCTGGAGAGATCCAACCCTTCGCTGGCAAGTTAACAACTGGAGTTACTGTTAAAGCTGCCTTCCTGACCCAGCATTTAGATGAGTTAAATCCAAAGTGGCGCGTCCTTGAAGCAGTTGAAAAAGTTGCCGCCCAAATTGAACTTGGAAACGGGAAATCACTTTCTGCTTCGCAGCTCTGTGAGCGGTTAGGATTTGATAAAGATTCACAATGGACTCCTGTTGGTGATCTATCTGGTGGGGAGAAACGTCGCCTGCAATTGACTCGTTTGTTGATGGATTCTCCAAATGTGCTTTTACTCGATGAACCTACAAATGATTTTGACATTGAAACATTGACTGAGCTAGAAGACTTACTCGACAGTTTTGGTGGTACTTTAATTGTCATCTCGCACGATAGATATTTTCTAGAACGTGTCTGTGATCGCTTTGTTGGCTTACTTGGCGATAAATCGCTCAGAGATCTACCTCGTGGTGTTGATCAATATTTAGAGCAGAGAGCCGAATCTATTCAAAACACTGGTGTTACAGAAAAAAGTAAAGGCGTCTCAACGGCTGCTGAACAACGTCAGTATAAGAAGGATTTAGCGCGACTTGAGCGCCAGATAGAAAAAGCAAAGGTTCGTATCAGTGAGCTAGAGCAATCGCAGACTGATTCCGCCTTCGATCCGGCAGAACTCACTCGAGTAAGCGAAGAACTTGAATCTCAACGGGTGGAGCTAAACTCCCGCGAGGAAGAATGGTTAGAAGTCACGCTACTGCTTGAACCATGAGTTAATATATTTCTATGAGCAAAATTACGCATGGCATTGAGGTAATCCTTTTCCGGAGCCGTTTTCTCTTGGCCCCGTTATATATGGGCCTCGTCGGTGCGCTCTTTCTCTTGGCTTATCGATTTGTTGTGGAGTTCTGGCATTTAGCTGAAAAGACTGCTGAAGTAACGGCCAGCGAATTCACCTTGTCCCTCCTAGCGCTTCTAGATTTAACTTTGTTGGCAAACTTAATTTTGATGGTGATCTTTGCAGGTTATGAAAACTTCGTTTCACGGATTGATGTTGCAACCGAGTCAAAAGATCGTCCACACTGGATGGGTACTATTGATTTCAGTGGATTGAAAATTAAGTTAATCGGTTCCTTGGTTGCTATTTCAGTAATCGAACTACTCAAAGACTTCATTGAGTTATCTGGACAAGATCATGTTGGTGGTGGAACAAAGTGGAGAATTGTTATCCATCTCACCTTCGTGGTCTCAGGTGTTCTCTTTGCGCTCATGGATTGGATCGCTGATAAGCGTGAATTCCAAGGCACACACTCTTAATGGTTAAGAGCAATCAAAAGTTAGATTTTCTCGCAGCAATATCAGGTTTTATGATCGCCTTACAGGCGCGCGCCAATGGAGAACTTTCACACCGTATAGGAAATCCAATTGAGGCGGCCCTGGTTTCATTTGGTTCAGGGTTAATAATCATTAGCGCAATTTCACTATTTAACCCGGCAATTAAAAAGGGCATGAGAAATTTACAAAGCGCGGTATCGCGGAAAGAGATTCCGATATGGACGCTCTTTGCTGGGATGCTCGGGGGTAGTTTCGTTGCTGTACAAACTCAGATAGTTCCTGTAATTGGAGTAGCTATATATTCAGTTGCTTCAATCGCAGGACAGACCGCTGCTTCTCTGATTGTTGATCGAATTGGTCTAACTGGAGGCGGCAAGAAACGAATTACAGCAAAACGCGTCACCGCAGCAGGAGTAACAGTTTTAGCGGTATTGGTTTCAGTACTTGATCGAATAGATGCAAAGAACCTATCTCTTTTGGCGGTCTTATTTGGAGGTGTAGCCGGTGCGGTAGTCGGCGTGCAGCGGGCTTTAAATGGTCAGATAAACGAGAGCACAAAACAAAGCTTTGCCACCTCGCTACTGAACTTCATAATGGGAACTACATTCCTGGTTATATTTCTAGCGATAGGAATGTTGATTAATAGAGAAGATGTTGTGGCACTGCCGGCTGGTCCATGGTGGATGTATACGGGTGGAACCATTGGAGTTATTTATATAGCTTTCACATCAACGATTGTGCAACATCTTGGAGTTCTAACATTTACTTTAATTAGCGTTGGCGGTCAATTAGTCGGCTCACTTCTAATTGATCTATATTCCCCAACGGATGGTGTTCAGGTAAGTGTTTATTTAGTAACTGGAATCGTTATGACTTATCTCGGGGTTGTCGTGGGCGGCGTCGGTAATTTACCAAAGCTGAAATTAAAGAAGCGGTAATAAAGAAAGTAGCAATCGCGTAAGAGGAGCTCTTAACCCAAGGCAGCGTCGCGGCATAAAATCCTGCCAAAGTGATTCCGACGCCCCAGAGAAGTGCGCCCAAGAGATTTGCTGAAAGAAATTTGTAGTAATTCATCTTTGCCGCGCCTGCAATTGGCGGAACAAAGGTTCGAATCCACGGGAAGAAGCGAGCGGCAACAACTGCCCACCAACCGGTCTTCTCGTAGAAATCTTCAGCGTTACTAATCATTCGTTTCATTCGAGGAGATTGCTTCTTATCTAAATATGGACGGCCAACAACTCGACCAATCACAAAACCAACTTGATCCCCAAAAAAAGCTGCCAAGAAGATAGCGGAAACCAAAATTACAATATTGATATTGCCATGTGCTGCGGCCACTAAACCTGCACTAAAGAGAATCGAATCCCCAGGCAAGAAGAATCCAATTAAAAGCCCAGTTTCGATGAAGACCACACCAGCAACGACGATATAGAAAATGAACGGGGCAAGCGAAGACAACTGAGCATCAAAAGATGCAGCTAGCTCCACTTAAACGCTCATTTTTACTGCTGCAGCTACCTTGGATACGACTTGAGAGTCAAAGACGCTTGGAACAATAAAAGAGGCATTGAGCTGCGAAGAAGAGACGCAAGATGCGATCGCTTCGGCTGCTGCAATCAGTAGTTCGTCGGTAATTTTATTGGCATTGGCATCTAGCAATCCACGGAAAATTCCCGGAAAGGCTAAGACGTTATTAATCTGATTTGGCTGATCGCTTCGACCAGTTGCGACGACCGTGGCGTATTTACGAGCGATTACTGGATCAATCTCTGGATCTGGATTAGCTAACGCAAATACGATTGAACCCTTTGCCATTGAGGCGACATCGCTTTCCTTTAATACATTTGGCGCGCTTACTCCGATGAACACATCCGCACCTTGCATGGCATCTGAGATGCTTCCTGTAAATCCTGGGGTAACACAACCATTGATATCAAAGGCTATTATCTTTTGTGCGCCGCTCTTGGTTAATAGTCTTGAGATAGCGGTGCCAGCTGCGCCAGCTCCACTCATTACTATTGTTATATCGCTAATCTTTTTATTCACTAACTTAAGTGAATTAGTAAGGGCAGCTAAAACAACAATCGCTGTGCCATGTTGGTCATCGTGAAATACTGGAATATCTAGCAATTCGCGCAAGCGCGCCTCGATTTCAAAGCATCGCGGAGCAGATATATCTTCCAGGTTGATGCCGCCATAAACAGGGGCGATTAATTGCACGGTTCGGACAATCTCATCAACATCTTGGGTATCTAAACAAACTGGCCAGGCATCGACATCAGCAAATCTCTTGAATAAAGCGGCTTTGCCCTCCATAACTGGAAGCGCTGCTGCAGGCCCAATATTTCCTAAGCCAAGAACTGCAGAACCATCTGTAACTACTGCAACTGTATTGCGTTTCATGGTTAAGCGACGCACATCGGTTGGATCATCGACAATCGCCTGACAAATACGGGCTACGCCTGGGGTATATGCGCGCGAAAGATCATCTCTAGTCTTCAACGGAACTTTTGATTGAACTTCTAACTTTCCACCTAGGTGCAGGAGAAAGGTACGGTCGCTAACTTTGCGAACGGTAAGTCCAGCGTGTGCAGTTAGAGCTAAATTAATCTCTTGAGCGTGGTCTGCATCTAGGGTGTCGCAGGTTACGTCAATTACTACTCTTTCTAAGAGCGATTCAACGACATCGAGTGCAGTAATAGTTGCCCCCGCACTTGTGATTACCGAAGTTATTAAAGCTACTGGTTGAAGTTCAGGTGCGCCTTCAACGCGAATAGTAATTCCGTAGCCAGGTGAAGTGCTTGCCATTTAAACGACACCATATAAACGATCGCCGGCATCGCCCAATCCAGGAACGATATAACCGTGTTCATTTAATTTTTCATCAAGGGCTCCAGTAACGAGTTTGATTGGAACACCCGAATCAGCAAAGGTATCTTCTAACACTTTAATTCCTTCGGGAGCTGAGAGGATACAGATTGCTGTAATGTCATCGGCGCCACGTTCTATAAGGAAGTTTATTGCTGCAACTAAAGTTCCACCGGTTGCCAGCATGGGATCTAGAACAAAACATTGGCGCCCGGCAAGATTTTCTGGCAAGCGATTGGCGTAGGTACTTGCCTGGAGAGTTTTCTCATCTCGCACCATTCCGAGGAAGCCAACTTCGGCGGTCGGGATTAAGCGAGTCATGCCTTCCAACATTCCAAGCCCAGCGCGCAAGATCGGAACAACGACTGGCCGCGGATCAGAGAGCTTGAGCCCGTTAGTTGTGGTTACGGGGGTCTTTATCGAAACCGTTTCAGTGCGCACATCGCGAGTTGCTTCATATGCAAGCAGTGTCACCAGCTCTTCAACCAGGTGGCGAAATGTTGGGGAATCCGTTTTCTCATCGCGCAGAACGGTCAATTTATGGGTAATCAACGGGTGGTTGGCGACATGAACTTTCATGGCTCCTACCTTACAGGGCTTTCTATCTCGACCAATGAGTGGGAATATGTCCGATGTGACGGATGCAATGGTGAACGAGGTAGATATCGCAGTTGCCGCATGGCACGAGGATGGCCGTTGGAATCTGGCGCCATTACCTGATGCACATGACCTACCACACATTATTGATCGCCTAAAGTCACAGCAAACCAATGGTGGCGCAATCGCATTACTTGCAATAGATGAAGAATTCTTTATGGTGATTCGCGTTTTAGGTTCTCACATAAGTATGTTTCTCAGCGATGTTACTTGTGCAATGGATTACGAAGTCGCAGCCGATATGTTGGAACTCTGTGATTTAGATTTACCTGAAGAAGATGAAGAACCGCTACCTGTTGGCCACTTGGATATCTTGGCTGACCTTGGCATCAATCAAATGGAACTCTCCACTCTCTGCGACGATGCTGATCTATTCCCAGACGAACAACTAGAAGCGATCGCAAGCCGGCTAGGTTTTGCTGAACAATTTGCGCAGCTATTGGAGCTATAAGAATTTCTATTCAATCTCCTGAATCGCTGATGGATAAGGCGATTGAAATCGCAGAAAAAGCACTTGCAACTGGTGATGTTCCAGTCGGCGCGATGGTTTTAAATAGCGATGGCGAATTAATCGGCAGTGGAGCAAACGAGCGTGAAGTAAATAACGATCCAACTGCGCATGCTGAAATAGTTGCAATTCGTAACGCAGCAAGTTATCTACAAAATTCAAGGTTAGATGGCTGTACTTTGATCGTAACTTTAGAACCATGTGCGATGTGTGCTGGTGCAATTGCACAGGCCCGAATTTCAAATCTAATTTTCGGGGCATGGGATGAAAAAGCAGGCGCAGTAGGCTCGGTTTGGGATGTTATTAGAGATCCACGTACTCTTTATAAAATAAATGTAACTGCCGGAATACGTGAAGCAGAATGTGCGAAGTTGTTAACTGATTTCTTTGAAGGGCAACGCTGATTTAGACCAGCAGTTGGTAGGACGGATTCAAGATAGTTAGAACGCCTTCTTCTTCGCCAACCATGCCTTCTGCGCGAATTTGCGCTCCCACTTCTAGTCCAGCGATCTCACGACGACCTAAGAAGTGCAGAGTTACACCACCAGTTTGATCCCAAACTTCTACCTGAAGCAGAGGGGCTGCGCCTTTAGCTGCACTTTTAATTGCAGTTACACGTCCTTGTACCTGAGCACGCATACGCCAGGTGATCTCACCAATTGGAGTTAAATCTTCGGCGTAATGGCTCATTGGTTCAACCGGCTTGATTACATCTTTAACTGCCTTGAATTCGGTCACCTTTGATGCCGGAGCACTCTTCACTATTGGATGTGGGTGAACGGCTAATTGTGATCCTGAGGTAATACGTTCAACATCGAAAGGCACGATTGTTGCAACAACTCGTTGCAGCTGCGAGATAGGTGCGGCAATTTCTTCAGCGGTTTGGTCATGTAATAAGCGACCCAAGAATCCGGAATACGCACGACGCGGAAGCAGAAGCGTTAACTCAACATCACTTTTTTCGGTCATACGGATTGAATAATCAACTGCTGCATTAGCCAGTCGACGATCTGGACAATCAATTAATTCGAGAGTCACATCATCGAGCGCATCGGATGCCGCCCAGGCGTTTTTAATTTCTTCCGCGCGACGATCATCAATAACAAAGTGAACAGCACTTAAGTTTCTAGGTTTTAGGCTGCGGGCATATCTGATCGCGCCAACAGTTGCAAGATCCACGTTATCCACCAAAACAGTTACGTTGTGGCGAACTATCGTTGTTGCTCGCTCTTGTTCTTGACGAACTAATAGCGCTTCTTGTTCACGAGTATATTGACGACGCAATCGTAAGAAAGTCATAACCAATATTGGTGCGGTAACAAGAACCAACCATGCACCTTCAGTAAACTTAACAACTGAGAAGATAATTACAATTGCTAACGAAACTGAACCAGCGGTTGCGTTTATGACAACTCGAACTCTCCAACCCTTTGGTTTGGTACGCAGAGAATGTTTCGTCATGCCAAAGCCCGCCAAAGTAAATCCGGTAAATACCCCAAGTGCGTAGAAGGCAACTAGATGCTCTACAGAACCTGCAGTTATAACTACCAATAGAAGTCCGCCGCCAGCAAGAAGCAAGATGCCGTTGGAGAAAGCTAAACGGTGGCCACGTTTGGTTAATTGGCGAGGTAAGTAACCATCGGTTGCAACGAAGTTACAGAGCAATGGAAATGCACTGTATGTGGTATTTGCGCCAGCGAAGAGAATAAGCATGGTGGCTAGCTGAACCATAATGAACATAACGCTGCCGAATGTACTTTCACCTACAGCGGCTTTTGCAATCTGCGAGATAACGGTTGGTGTGCCAGATTCGTAAGGCATTGCGTGGATATGGTGAGCGAAGTAAGAAACTCCAAGAACCAAAGTGCCGAGAATGCAGCTCATTACCACCAAGGTGCGCTTGGCATTTACATGTTCTGGCGTCTTAAAAAGGGCGACACCATCTGAAATTGCTTCTAGACCAGTAAGAGAAGATCCACCATTTGCGAATGCGCGAAGCAAGATAAATATTGCAGCGCCAGTTAACAACCCTTGTTCTTGCCCAATTTGAACCGCACCTGGCAAATCAGTTGCAAGTGTTGGAAGCGTGCCTTGCGATAAACGCCAAAGTCCCATACCAAAGACAATCATCATGCAACCTACGAAGAAATAAGTTGGGAAGGCAAATGCTTTTCCAGCTTCTTTCACACCGCGCAGATTTCCGTAAGTAAGAAGTGCAATGACTGCAAAGATCATCGGCATCTTCCAAGATGCAAGCGATGGGAAAGTTGAAATAATTGCGGCAACACCTGCGGCTGATTGAATTGCAACAGTAACTATGTAATCAAGCATTAAAGCAACGGCTGCAATTTGTGCGACTACTGGTCCAAAGTTATCGCGCGAGACAATGTATGCCCCGCCGGTCTTTGTATAAACATCGATAACATTTCTGTATGAAAGAGTAATTAAAACTAAGATCGCTAAAACAACAGCGGTCATTGGCATTAATATTGCAAAGGCTGCAAGACCAAATGCTGGCAAAAGTGCGATCAAAATTTGTTCGCTTCCATAAGCAGAAGATGAAATACAGTCAGATGAGAGAATTCCTAGGGCATATCGCTTTGATAAACGTTGATGGCCCAGCGAGTGACGGTTTAGTGCACCACCTAGAAATGCGCGCTTAATTTTGTAGCTAAGCGGATCCTTTAAGTGAGCATGATCCTGAAGTGCAACGGGCTGCGGCGCACCATCTGTCCATGACTTTGGCACTCTCAACTCCTTGCAGTTTCCGCGGCTGGCGCGTCTAATTACCTCTTCAGTATGCTCATCTTATGCGCACTCAGTTATATATAGATGGTCAATGGGTCGATGGAAACGGAACTTTGGATGTAATCGATCCAAGTGACGGTTCGGTAATCGCCAAAGTTGCCACAGCCGGCGATGCCGAAATTGAGGCCGCGCTAGCTGCCGCCGATCGCGCTGCACCTGCTTGGGCAAAGACTGCCCCACGAGTTCGCGGTGAAATCCTGCGCAAAGCATTTGAGTTGATGACGCAAGAGGCTGATTATTTAGCGGAGTTGATTTCTAAAGAAAATGGCAAAGCGCTGCCAGATGCAAAGGGCGAAGTTGCCTACGCCGCCGAATTTTTCCGTTGGTTCTCAGAAGAGGCTGTCCGTATTTCGGGAGATTTCCGAATGTCTCCAAGTGGCGACAAACGCATTCTTGTAACTCACCAGCCTGTTGGCCTCTCTATTCTTATTACGCCTTGGAACTTTCCAGCGGGCATGGCAACGCGCAAGATCGGTCCTGCAATTGCTGCAGGTTGCACGATGATTTTAAAACCAGCAGGTGAAACACCACTTACTGCGCTCGCCATCGTAGATATCTTGGATCGCGCCGGAGTTCCAAAAGGCGTCGTCAATTTAATCTTGCCAACACCGGCTGGTCCAGCCATCGCCAAGATGTTGCACGATAAGCGCGTTAAGAATCTTTCATTTACTGGCTCAACTGAGGTCGGCCGCATCATCTTGAAAGAAGCCGCCGACAACGTTATTCGCTGTTCCATGGAGCTCGGTGGCAACGCCCCATTTGTTGTGATGGATGATGCCAATATTGATGAAGCCGTTAAAGGTTTAATGCTCGCCAAGATGCGAAATGGCGGCGCCGCGTGCACTGCTGCAAATCGTATTTATGTGCAGCGACCAGTTGCAAAAGCATTTATGGAAAAGTTTGCAGCAGCAATGGGCGCATTTGTTATGGGTCGCGGTCGTGACGCCGGTGTGCAACTTGGCGCCAGCGTTTCGGTTAAAGAGCGCAATAAAATTGCAGACCTTGTAGATAACTCAATCAAGGCTGGCGCAAAGGTATTAACCGGTGGCAAGACCCCTGATGGACCAGGCGCCTTTTATCCCGCAACAGTTCTTGAAGTAGAAAAGCACGCAGAGATCTTGAACCAGGAAGTCTTCGGTCCAGTTGCTCCGGTTGTTGTATTTGATACCGATGCTGAAGCAATTGAGCTGGCTAACAGCACCGACTTCGGACTAATTAGTTATGTCTATTCCGAAGATCTAAAGCGCGCAATTCAGATCTCTGAAGCAATCGAATCCGGAATGGTTGCAATCAACCGTGGACTTATTTCAGATCCGGCTGCGCCATTTGGTGGAGTTAAGCAGAGCGGTCTTGGCCGCGAAGGTGGCTTCGATGGAATTCACGAATTCCTCGAGACCAAATACATTGGCGTAGAGATTTAGTTATTTGTAGAAGATTTATCAGCGATCGAGTTCGTAGGTGGCAATAACACGCGCCAATTGATTTTTTATACATTCAATCTGCCAATTCTCGTCACCACCTAAAGCGCTCCAAGAGTTTCGAAACCTTTCAGAACCATCTAAATTCTCAGTTTCGATCTGAAATCCAGGATTGTGTGATGAGCCGTTTTTGCTTAGCAAATATCGTTTAATCCCAAATTCAATTTGAGAAGAACCATTTTGGATTAATTTTATGGCCGTATTTGTCAAAGAAGTTCCCTGGTGCTCCAAAATTTTACGAGCGCGCAGCGCAACAACGGTCTCGCTATCAAAATTTTGGGATGCTTCCATTTCTTAAGTATCCCATTTTTGGATACGGATGTGAAGCCCCATTTAAGTGCCGCAATTTATTTCAATCGTTTTTGGAGAACGAGTTCGACCTGCGTAGTACCATTTTCCGTTTATGAGTGCTTTGGCATACGCAATCCCGTAGTACTTTGTCCGTTTAAAGTTTTTACAGTCGACGAGAGTGTCATAATTCGTCACAACTTTGCCTTGTGAAGAAGATTTACCGGGATCTGTAACAAAGCTGTTAAGTAAAGGATGACCAAATCTTTCCACTTTATGGATGTTGACTGTAAGCGAAACTCGCTCTTGTACGACATTACAAATTGACCTGGCTTTGACGATCACGGCACGTCTGCTGCCAAATTTTAATTCATGCCTGGATATATGAGCGTTATCAATTTCGATTCTGCAAATTGCTTTTTTAATTGCTGGCTGAGGGCTTGCCGCAGTGGCCAGAGGCATAAAAAGAATTGGTGATAAGGAGCAGACAATCATTAAGAGGGGCTTGATTGTTTTCTTTCTTATATATTTCATCCGACAAATATCTAAGATTTGAAGTTTTAGCCTTGAAAGTTATCCACAATTGAATTGAAGATAGCGGAGGACGTCCGTAATTGTGGTTTCTGCATTAGGCAGAGGTTCCAGCTAAACCACAGATTCTTAAATGTGTGATTCAGTCGAAGCGAATGAAATGAGCGGAGGATGAGGGATTTGAACCCTCGAAAGGTTGCCCTTTACACGCTTTCCAAGCGTGCGCACTCGGCCGCTATGCGAATCCTCCTGGCGAGATCGCTCCCGACTGGCTAAGGGTAACGGGGTAATAACTATGATTACGCCAGATCCCTCACGCGGCATTACCGCGCTGAACTCCCCCAGGGTAGGAATACAGCAAGGGTAGGCGCGCTCTGATGGGTGCGTGAGGGGTCCCTTAAGATGGTGAAGAATTTAATGCGAAGAAGAGAGGAGTGAATATGTCGCTCGCGTTGTATCGCAAGTATCGACCATCTGTTTTTGCAGATGTCATCGGACAAGAACATGTCACTGTTCCACTCTCTAACGCACTTACTTCTGGCAAGACACATCACGCATATTTATTTAGCGGTCCTCGTGGATGCGGAAAAACATCTAGCGCTCGCATCATGGCGCGCTCACTTAATTGCGAACAAGGCCCAACCCCTACTCCTTGCGGCATCTGCCAATCATGTAAAGATTTAGTTGCAAATGGGCCAGGCTCACTTGATGTTATTGAACTCGATGCGGCAACGCACGGTTTAGTCGATGATGCGCGCGATCTGCGCGATAAAGCTTTCTTTGCACCAGTAAATAGCCGATACAAGATTTACATAATTGATGAGGCACATCAGCTTGGACCAGGAGCCGCCAACGCGCTCTTGAAAGTCGTGGAAGAGCCACCTCCTCACGTAATTTTTATCTTTGCAACAACTGAACCTGAAAAGTTAATTTCAACTATTCGCTCACGTACCCATCACTATCCATTCCGCCTAGTCCCACCTGGAATCTTGGCTGAACACCTTGAAAAGATTTGTGAAGAAGAAGGTGCAACAGTTGCTAAAGGCGTAATTCCTTTAGTTGTACGTGCCAGCGGTGGCTCAGTTCGCGATGCTCTTTCCGTGCTCGGCCAACTACTGGCCGGCGCAGGCCCCGATGGCGTTAGCTATGAAATCGCTATTCAGTTATTGGGCTTCACAGATGGTGCGCTACTTGATGACGCTGTTGATGCACTTGCCGCCCGCGATGGTGCAACGTTATTCAAAACCGTTGATCGAGTTATTGAATCTGGGCACGATCCACGTCGCTTTGCTAGTGATTTCCTAGAACGTCTGCGCGATTTGATGATCGTTGATGCCCTTGAAGCAACTAACGCTAACTCAATTCTGCGCGAACTTCCCGATGACCAACTAGAACGCATGCGCACCCAAGCCGCAAATATCGGTGCTGCAAATCTTTCACGATGCGCAGATATCGCAGCAGAAGGTTTAACCCAAATGCGCGGTGCTACTGCGCCACGTTTAATTCTCGAACTAATTTGCGGGCGCATGTTGCTGCCCGGCGGCGATAACACCGAAGCCGGAATGTTGTCGCGCATCGAACGTTTAGAACGCGTCGAAAACATTTCAACACCAGCTCCATCTTCTCCTACCCCAGTAAAAGCCACGGCGCCTTCACCGGCCCCAAAGATTGCTGATGCGCCAAAAGCTGCAGAGAAACCAGAACCAGTTGTTTTGGCTGAAAAGGAAGCAGCAGTAGAAGATTTTAAAGAAGCACTTCCCAAATCTTCGAAGGCTGCTTCCAGTCAGCCAATAGATATCGCTGGTTTGCGCCGCTTGTGGCCGGATGTAATCGAGAACGTGAAGAAGCGTCGTCGTTTGACGTGGTCACTCCTCTCCGCCTCAGCCCAAATTGTCGCCGTAGATGAAAAGCTAATAACAATCGGAATTGTTAACGCCGGCGCTCGTGATTCATTTGTTCGCTCTGAATCAGATGAAATCCTGCGCCAAGCATTTATCGAAATAGTTGGCATTGATCGCAAGATCGAAGTAGTAGTCGATGCATCTATTGATACAACATCAACGCCTGAAGCGCGTGCGGTACGCAAAGATGAAGCGCCTTCGGATAAGAACTTACTATCAGGTGCAGCACTTCTTGCCGCCGAACTTGGTGCAACAGTAATTAATGAAAAGAATAAAGGTTAATGAGCACCGGAATGTATGAGGGTGCGATCCAAGATCTCATCGATGCGCTAGGTCGCTTACCTGGCATCGGACCAAAGAGCGCACAACGAATTGCATTTCATATCTTGCAAAGCGATGGCGATGCGGCACTTGCTTTAGTCGATGCAATTCGCACCGTTAAAGAACGCGTTCGCTTCTGCGATCAATGTGGCAACGTTTCGGAAGAAACCGAATGTCGTATCTGTCGCGATCCGCGGCGCGACCCAGCACAAATTTGTGTAGTTGAAGAGAGTAAAGATGTAATCGCAATCGAACGTACCCGCGAATTTCGCGGTAAGTATCACGTTCTTGGTGGTGCAATCAGTCCAATTGATGGCATCGGTCCTGATCAATTACGTATCCGTGAATTAATGGTGCGTTTATCTGATTCAAACATCACCGAAGTTATCCTCGCCACCGATCCAAACCTGGAAGGCGAAGCAACCGCCACTTATCTTGCTCGTTTGATAAAGCCGCTGGGCATAAAGGTCTCTCGCTTAGCTAGCGGCCTGCCAGTCGGCGGAGATCTCGAATATGCCGATGAAGTAACGCTGGGCCGCGCATTTGAAGGCCGCCGTAACGTAGAAGGCTAGTCGTCTCACTATTTGAACGTAGTCCTGTCTCATTAATTGAGATTTACCAATATTAGGTAGCCCCAAATTAAATCTTGCTTCACTATTAAGCCATGGGACTGATCGTTCAGAAATATGGCGGCTCCTCCGTCGCTGATGCCGAGGGCATGAAGCGCGTAGCTGCCCGCATCGTGGCGGCGAAGAAAGATGGCAACCAGGTCGTCGTCGTCGTTAGCGCCATGGGCGATACCACTGATGAATTGATCGATTTAGCCAACGCTGTTACCCCAATTCCGGGCGGACGCGAACTAGATATGTTGCTAACTGCCGGTGAGCGAATTTCGATGGCGCTTCTTGCCATGGCGATTTCAAATTTAGGACATGAAGCTCGCTCCTTTACTGGATCACAAGCAGGAGTAATTACAGATTCAGCGCACGGTCGCGCGCGCATTATCGATGTGACTCCGGGGCGAATTCAAGAGGCACTCAATGATGGTGCGATTGCAATTGTTGCTGGCTTCCAAGGAATTTCGCAGGATACAAAAGATATTACAACTTTAGGTCGAGGTGGTTCGGATACAACTGCAGTTGCGCTCGCTGCCGCACTTGATGCCGATGTCTGCGAAATTTACACAGATGTCGATGGTGTATTTAGCGCAGATCCGCGCGCAGTTCCCAGCGCTCGTAAATTAAAGACAGTTACATACGAAGAAATGTTAGAACTAGCTGCAGCTGGCGCAAAAGTTCTGCACTTACGTTGTGTTGAATATGCACGCCGTTACAACTTACCAATTCATGTACGTTCATCATTTTCACCAAACGAAGGAACCTGGGTGGTTGAAAACCATCCTGAAGGAGGAAACATGGAGCAAGCAATCATCTCGGGAATCGCTCACGATAAGACCGAGGCGAAGATAACGATTGTTGGCGTTCCCGACCGCACCGGAATTGCTGCACGAATCTTCCAGGCAATTGCAGATGCCGATATCAACATCGACATGATTGTGCAAAACGTATCTGCTGCAGCAACTGGACTAACCGATATTTCCTTCACTGTTCCTAAAGCTGAAGGCGCAAATGCAACAGCAATCTTGAAGCGCATTCAAGGAGAAGTTGGATTTGCTTCAATTCAATACGATGATTCCATCGGCAAACTTTCGCTAGTTGGCGCAGGCATGCGATCACATCCGGGCGTGACAGCCACTTTCTTCGCAGCAATGGCGGAAGCAGGGCTCAATATCGAAATGATTTCAACATCTGAAATCCGAATTTCCATTATTTGTCGCGAAAGTGACCTTGAAAAGGGTGTTCGCGCAGCCCATACCGCCTTTGGACTGGATGCGGACCAAGTAGAAGCAGTTGTTTATGGAGGAAGCGGACGATGACTAAGAAGACTAAAACAAAAAAACTTCCTTCCCTTGCTGTAGTCGGTGCAACTGGAGCAGTCGGAACCGTAATGCTCGATATTTTGAGCAAACGTAAAAATGTTTATGGTGAGATTCGTTTAATTGCTTCTGTGCGCAGCGCAGGCAAGAAGTTAACTTGCCGCGGTGAAGAGCTAACCGTTGTTGCACTTTCTCCTGAAGCATTCGATGGTATTGATATTGCGATGTTCGATGTTCCAGATGAGATATCTGCCGAGTGGGCACCGATCGCTGCCAAGCGCGGAGCAGTTGTTGTCGATAACTCTGGTGCTTTCCGTATGGATAAGAAAGTTCCGCTAGTTGTTCCGGAAGTAAATCCTAAGGAGATTAAGAATCGTCCAAAGGGAATTATCTCTAACCCAAACTGCACAACGCTTTCAATGATCGTTGCTATGGGAGCACTGAATAAGAAGTTTGGCCTAAAAGAACTTGTTGTATCGTCTTATCAAGCTGCATCAGGTGCAGGACAACCTGGTATTGATGCGCTGCACGATCAGATTTCAAAAGTTGCCGGAAAGAACCTGGGATCAGTTGCTAAAGATCTCCGCGGAGTAATAAAAGATCTTGGACCATTTCCTGCACCACTTGCCATGAACGTTGTGCCATGGGCCGGCTCTCTCAAAGAGGCAGGTTATTCATCTGAAGAGCTAAAGGTGCGCAATGAATCACGCAAGATTCTGGGCATGCCAAAACTTAAGGTCGCAGTTACCTGTGTGCGTGTTCCAGTAATCACAACACATTCACTTACTGTCCATGCAACTTTCTCAAAGGTTATTACTCGCAAGGCAGCACAATCTGCGTTGGCTAAAGCAGAAGGTGTATTGCTCTATGACAACCCCGAGAAGAAGGAATTTCCAACACCAGCAGATGTTGTAGGAACTGATCCAACCTGGGTTGGACGTGTCCGCCAGTCTTTGGATAATCCAAAAGCGATCGATTTATTTGTCTGTGGAGATAACTTGCGCAAGGGCGCAGCGTTAAATACTGCACAAATTGCAGAACTGGTTGCTGCTGAATTCACTCGCTAATTCTTTGAAGTAAGCGTTACCAAACTTACTTCCGGCGGACTTGCAACACGAATTCTGGCAAAGGGGCTTGTTCCCATTCCGGCTGAAACATGTAGGTAAGGCTCATCTTCAAATTTAGTTAACCCTCGAGCACGCCAAGTTGGTAAATCACAATTAGTTGTTAGTGCACGTGAACCACCAGGTAGCGGCAGACGAACTTGTCCACCGTGTGTATGTCCAGCAAAGATGGCATCTAAACCATCTTTGGTCATACCTTCTAAAATTCTTAGATATGGCGCATGAGTTACGCCAATTGCAATATTGCAGGGTCCGGGTTGACCTGCAACGAGTGAGTAATTATCGAATTCCAGATGAGCATCATCGGTGCCACGACTTTCGATCGTTGTATCTTTAATTTTAATTGTGGCGCGGAAGTGATTTAGATTTTTCCAGCCACGTGCTTGCAGACCTTTATCTAACTCGGGCCAAGGTAGATCCTCACCATGGATTCGCTTCCCATGTCCAGGAAGTAAATATTTAAGAGGATTCTTAGGCTTTGGTGCGTAGTAATCATTTGATCCAAAGACATATAGACCAGGAAGATTTAATAATTTATCGAGCGCATCGAGTGCCACAGGAACTGCCTGCATATGCGCTAAAAAATCTCCGGTTGATATAACTAAATCAGGTGCCAAGTCGATAAAAGATTTAATATCTGCGATTTCAACCTTGCGGGCAGGGGTCAGATGTAGATCGGAAAAGTGAAGCACCCGAATCGGAGCGTGGCCGGGGGGCAGGATAGGGATCTCGGCCTGGCGAAGTTGATAACTCATTACATGAGAAGATACACCCGAACAGTTCAGGGAATTGGAGCAACAACAAGTGGGACTTAAAGAGACACTTAAGAGCGACCTCACCGAGGCGATTCGTAGCAGCGACAAGGTCGTATCAGGCACAATCCGCATGGTGCTGACTGCTATCACCAACGAAGAAGTTTCTGGAAAAGAAGCGCGCGTTCTATCTGATGACGAAATCATCACCGTTCTTTCGCGTGAGGCCAAGAAGCGCCGTGAAGCAGCCGAAGAATTTGCTAAAGCTAATCGTCCCGATAAATCAGCGGAAGAAAAAGCTGAAGGCGAAGTAATCGCCAAATATTTGCCAGCCCAATTATCTGAAGATGACGTTAAGAAAATGATCGCCGCAGCCATTGCATCAACTGGCGCAACAGGTCCTGCCGATATGGGCAAAGTTATGGGAGCGATCAAGGGTCAGATCGCGGGCAAAGCAGATGGTTCACTTGTTTCATCACTTGTTAAAGCCGCACTAGCTGGAGGAAATTAATGAAATTCGAATATGCAACGGTTCCACTTCTTTCACATGCCACAAAGCAGATCCTTGATACATGGGGTTCAGATGGCTGGGAACTAGTAACTGTTATTCCAGCACCAGGCGGCGAACAACTCGTTGCTTATATGAAGCGAGAGGTTAAATAAATGACGATTGATGTCCGCGCAAAACTTGCTGAAAAGGGTTTAACTCTGCCGGTTGCTGCCAAGCCGGTTGCTGCTTATGTTCCTGCAACAAAGACTGGAAAAATTGTCTTTACTGCAGGACAACTTCCATTAGTTGATGGGGCAATGGCCGACACCGGCAAAGTTGGAGCTGAAATTACCCAAGAGCGCGCTAAAGAACTTGCTGAAATATGTGCGCTTAACTGTTTGGCAGCAGTTGAACTAGTTGCACCAGTTGATTCAATTATCAAAGTTGTTCGCGTGGTTTGCTATGTAAATGGTGCGCCCGGATTTATCAATCAGCCATTTGTAGCAAATGGTGTATCAGAACTCTTTATGCATATTTGGGGCGAGTCAGGAATTGCAGCACGTAGCGCAATTGGTGTTGCAGAGTTGCCATTGAATTCACCGGTGGAGATTGAACTCACCGTTGAAGTTGCCTAATTAAAGGGCTTTAGCGCGAACGCTTTCCTAAGCGTTCAACATCTGTAATCAATACTGAACGTCCATCTAGCTTGAGCCAACCGCGTCCTGCAAAATCGGCTAACGCCTTATTTACTGTTTCGCGAGATGCGCCAACTAATTGGGCGAGCTCTTCTTGTGTTAAATCATGATTTACCAAGAGACCTTCCGGCGTTGTCTTGCCGAAACGATCCCCAAGATCAATCAGTGCTTTTGCCACGCGACCCGGCACATCAGAGAAGACCAAATCTCCAACGGCTTCATTGGTGCGACGTAGGCGCTGTGACAATCTTGTCAGCAGTTGCAGTGAAACTTCTGGGTTCTGCTTTAGCCAAGGAATAACTTTTTCATGGCTAAGTGAAAGCAGCTTTGCATCGGTAACGGCAGTTGCAGTTGAGGTACGTGGACCTGGATCAAAGAGTGAGAGCTCACCGAACATTTCGCCTGGGCCAAGAATAGAAAGCAGGTTCTCGCGACCATCTCCGCTGGATGTACCAAGCTTTAACTTGCCATCGATGATTACGTATAAGTGCTCGCCATCATCGCCTTCCTTGAAGAGGATCGAACCCTTAGCGATCTTGACCGTATCCATGGAAACGCGCAGCGAAACCGCGGCAGCTTCATCTAAGGCGGTAAAGAGCGGGGCTCTGCGTACGACTTCTTCTTCTTGAGGCACATCGGTACTTTACTCGTATGGCCCCTGATCGCGAAATTCGAAAGAACGCTCAGGCTATTTATCGAATTCTCAGTAAGAGATATCCGAACGTCCGCTGTGAATTAGATTTCTCCAACCCGTTGGAACTGACCATCGCAACAGTTCTTTCTGCGCAGTGCACTGATAAGCGGGTAAACCAAATAACGCCAGCGTTATTTAAAAAGTATAAAAATGTGCGGGCTTATGCCAAGGCGCCACTGGCAGATATCGAAGATTTGATTTACACAGCAGGATTCTTCCGAGCTAAAGCTCGTCACATTAAAGGACTTGCGATAAAAATTATTGAAGAATTTGAAGGTGAAGTTCCGCAGACCTTGGATGAGCTAATTACCTTGCCCGGGGTTGGTCGAAAGACCGCCAATGTTGTTTTGGGCCACGCTTTTGATATTCCCGGAATTACCGTCGACACACACTTTGGGCGGCTAGCTCGAAGATTTGAGTGGAGTAATTCGCAAGATCCCGTCAAAGTTGAATTTGAAGTGGGAGAGTTAATACCTCAAAAGGAATGGACTAACTTGTCGCAACGGATGATCTGGCATGGCAGACGTATCTGCCACTCACGCAAACCTGCGTGTGGCGCCTGCCCGGTGGCAAAGATCTGTCCATCGGTCGGAATTGGTGAGATGGATAAAGCTAAAGCCTTACTTTTAATTAAGAGTGATGAAGACTTCCGATGAAGCGCTCATTGCTCATAGTCGCTGCGTTATTGCTAACTGGATGTGCCAACACAGAGCCAGTTGCGCAAAAGGGCGAAGTTATTTCATGTGGCTCCGTAACAACAGATAAAGCTATTACTAGTGGGATTTCAGTCGAATGTGTAGATGGTTCTGCAGGTGCAGTAATTCAATCGCTGCGCGGCCCCATGGTTTTAAACGTTTGGGGCTCTTGGTGCACCAGCTGTCTAGCTGAGATGCCGGAATTTGTAAGTTTTTATAGTAGAGCCAAGAACAAGGTTCAATTGGTCGGTGTTGCAGTTGAGGAATCATCGCCCGCAAATTCGCAAAAATTTATCGAAAAGCACGGCATGACATGGCCAAATTTTTATGACCGAGAGAATAAGACACGTGGATACTTTGGAATGGGTGTACCCGTGACATGGTTTATTGATGATAGAGGTCAAGTAAAATACAAAAAAATCGGCGTAATCGAATCTGAAACTGAGCTAATTAATTTGACCAAGAAATACTTAGGAGTAAAAATCTGATGTTCGCAGATCTTATAATTGCAATATCGATTTTAATATCAGCGGTAATTGGTTATAAAAGCGGTTTCTTGCGAACTATATTTAAAATAATTGGCTATGTAGCTGGCGGGTTACTTGCTATCTACTTCTCATTGAAGTTTTCTCATGACTGGACGCTTGATATAAAGCGAATAGGGTTTGTAATTTTTGCCATCATCGCTGGTGGAATAATTGGCTCACTCGCAGGTGGTGCATTTGCCAAAGGTTTAAGGGCAACCATTGTTCGTGGACCGCTTGCGCTGTTGGATTCGCTCGCTGGCGCAGCTCTAGAAATTATCCGCACCGTTATTGTGCTTTATCTAATTGCAACAGTTCTGCTCTGGTCACCTTATGAGCCAGTACAGAACCAAGTAGCAAAGAGCCAAATTTTGCTAAAAGTTCAGCCTTACATCCCTCATTTAATTACCCAAGCTAATGACTGGGTAAAGACAGAGTTCCTCAATCTTCATCTTTAGCGCTATTTAAACCTTCAGAAATTAACTTCATAACATTTGGATCAGCCAGCGTTGTGGCATCTCCAACTGCGCGATTTTCAGCGACATCCTTTAATAAACGGCGCATAATTTTGCCGCTACGGGTCTTCGGGAGTTCTGCCACAACCATTATCTGACGTGGGCGCGCAATTGCGCCAATTTCCTTGGTCACATGCGCGCGCAACTCTTTAACTAACTCTTCTCCACCTGCGCTGGGAACTCCACCACGTAAGATTACGAAAGCAACAATTCCTTGGCCGGTCATCTCATCCGCAGCACCCACAACTGCCGCCTCAGCAACTGATGGGTGTGAAACTAACGCTGATTCGACTTCTGTTGTTGAAATACGATGGCCAGATACGTTCATAACATCATCAACTCGACCCATCAACCAGATAGCACCATCATTGTCTAACTTGGCACCATCTCCCGCAAAGTAAATTCCTTTAAAGCGAGACCAATAAGTTTCTTTGTAACGCTCATCTTCGCCCCACACACCGCGCAACATAGAGGGCCATGGTTGATCCAAGATTAAGAAACCACCATGTCCATTTGGCACAGGTGTTCCTGAGTCATCGACAACTTTTGCGCTGATACCAGGAATTGTTCGCATTGCAGATCCTGGTTTAGTTGCAGTTACGCCAGGCAGAGGTGAAATCATGATCGCACCAGTTTCGGTCTGCCACCAAGTATCAACGATCGGACAGTTATCATTTCCAATAACTTCGCGGTACCACATCCAAGCTTCTGGGTTGATTGGTTCCCCAACAGATCCAAGCAAACGCAGCGACGTTAGATCATGCGCCTTAGGAAATTCATCGCCCCATTTCATCCAGGTACGAATCAAAGTTGGCGCCGTATATAAAATTGTTACGCCATATTTTGCAATGATTTCAAAGATGCGTCCTTTATGCGGAGTATCGGGCGTTCCTTCATACATTATTTGAGTTGCGCCATTGATTAAAGGTCCATAAACCACATAAGAATGGCCGGTAATCCAGCCAACATCCGCGGTGCACCAATAGACATCTGATTCGGCTTTAATATCGAAGACCACGCGTTGGGTATAGGCGGCCTGTGTTAAGTAACCGCCCGTTGTGTGGAAAATTCCCTTTGGTTTTGCCGTTGTTCCAGATGTATAAAGAATGAAGAGCGGGTGCTCACTTTCAAAGAATTCTGGTGTGTGTGACTTACTTTGGCGGCTGACAATTTCATGCCACCAGATATCACGATCTGAATTCCATGCCGTCTCTTGGTTGGTGCGCTTTACAACCAACACTTTAGAAACGTTGTGCGAGCCTTTTAACGCTTCATCTACAGCAGGCTTTAACGCAAATGCTGCGCCTTTGCGGAATCCACCATCTGCGGTAATTACCAATTTTGCATCGGCATCTTGGATACGGGATAAAAGCGCATCTGCCGAAAATCCGCCAAAGACAACTGAGTGCACTGCGCCAATTCGCGCACATGCCAACATCGCAACTGCAGCTTCTGGAATCATCGGCATATAAATGGCAACGCGATCGCCGGCGACTACTCCGAGTTCAGTTAAGGCATGCGCAGCTTGGGAAACATCTTCCAACATTTGTGAATAAGTAACTTTGCGCGTGTCGCCCGGTTCACCAATAAAGTGAAAAGCAACTCGCTCGCCCCGGCCTGCGGCAACATTACGGTCAAGAGCATTTACAGATGCATTTAACTCTCCACCGCTAAACCATTTCGCATATGGCGGATTCCATTCCAGTACTAGGTTCCATGGTTTATTCCAAGTTAGATCGCGCGCTTGTTCTTCCCAGAAAGCAAGACGATCTTTATCTGCGTGGGCATATAGAGCAGATTTGGCGTTGGCTTGGGCAGCAAAAGCCATACTCGGTGGAAAGAGTCGGGTCTCCTGCGAAAGGTTTTCAATTGAATCGCCAATTTTTTCTGAACTCATAGCTCAGCAGATTACCCGTCAATATCAACAGGGGGAAGGCTTTGGCGGTGTGGCATCACAGATAGCGGCGAAGATGCCCACCTAAAGAAGTTCCAATTAATTATCGAAAGGATAAAAATGCTTACTTCGTTTCTCGCTATCTTCCTCAAATTGATCACCAACCCAGCTTTATTGGCCGGCCTTATCGCCTTCCTGCAAAAGTCGCTCCATCCCTAACTCGATGGCGGGCTGGCGCTAAAAGGGATGAGAAATCGCCATTTCCTACGCGTGAAGGGAATGGCGATTTTTCATACGCCTGTGAAGGTGGTTGGATATGACGTAAGCCTGAATTCGGCCCAATGAAGCGCTCGGTCAGGGATTACACCCGAGATAATTTGGAGTCATCATGGCCATTGCAACCCCAGAAATTTATGCCGAAATGTTGGATCGCGCTAAAGCTGGCGCTTTCGCATATCCGGCAATCAACGTTTCATCATCACAAACTCTGATCGCAGCACTTCGTGGTTTCGCCGAAGCTGAATCAGATGGAATCATCCAATTCTCGTGGGGCGGTGCGGAATACGCATCTGGCTCAACTGTTAAGAACATGGTTGATGGCGCAGTTGCACTCGCTGAGTTCGCACATGTTGTTGCCAAGAATTACAACGTCAATATTGCAATCCACACAGATCACTGCCCAGCTGAAAAGCTTGACGGCTATATGCGCCCACTTCTTGAAATTGGTGCACAGCGGATCAAGAACGGGCAAGCGCCACTTTTCAACTCACATATGTGGGATGGCTCAGCAGTAGATATGAACGAAAACATGAAGATTGCAGATGAGCTTCTGACTAAGTCAGTTGCAGCTCGAACCATTCTTGAAATTGAAATCGGTGTTGTTGGTGGCGAAGAAGATGGCGTTGAAGCAAAGCACGATGCCAAGTTGTACTCAACTCCTGAAGATGCCTTGATGACAATTGAAACTCTCGGACTTGGGGAACGCGGTCGCTATATGGTCGCAGCGACATTCGGAAATGTGCACGGCGTTTATAAGCCAGGCAACGTTGTCTTGCAACCAAAGATTTTGCAGACTCTGCAAGATGCAGTTGTTGCCAAGAAAGGCCTTGCTGCAGGTAGCAAGCCAATGGATCTGGTTTTCCATGGTGGTTCTGGCTCACTTCTCTCTGAGATCCGCGACTCACTTGATTACGGTGTAATAAAAATGAATATCGATACCGATACGCAATACGCATTTACACGTCCAGTTGTCGATCACATGCTCAAGAACTATGACGGCGTATTAAAGATTGATGGCGAAGTTGGAAATAAGAAGACTTACGATCCACGTGCGTGGGGTAAGGCTGCTGAAGCAGGAATGGCAGCGCGCGTTGTCCATGCTTGTGCAGATCTTCGCTCCACTGGTACCTCACTAAAAAAGTAATCCTTCACTAATACCGATCTCGGGAGAGGTTTTGCTATGCCAGCGTTAGTTTTACTTGGAGCTCAATGGGGCGACGAAGGCAAGGGCAAAGCCACAGACATTCTCGGTGACCGAGTTGATTATGTTGTCCGCTATCAAGGTGGCAACAACGCCGGCCACACAGTTGTTATCGGTGATCAGAAGTATGCACTGCACTTACTGCCATCTGGAATATTGAGTCCCAACGTTATTCCGGTTATTGGAAATGGTGTGGTTATTGATCCAGGTGTATTGCTCGAAGAAATTCGTGGCTTAACCGAACGTGGCATTGATTGCTCAAAGCTAGTGATTTCAACGAATGCACATTTGATTACTCCTTATCACCGCACCATCGATAAAGTTTCAGAGCGCTTTCTTGGTAAATCAAAAATTGGCACAACTGGTCGTGGTATTGGCCCTGCATATGCCGACAAGATCAATCGCATAGGTATTCGCGTTCAGGATTTATTTGATCCATCAATCTTGCGTCAGAAGATCGAGGGCGCGCTACGCGATAAGAATCAAGTTCTTATTAAGGTCTTCAACCGGAAAAATATTGATGTAGATGAAGTATTACATGAATACTTGGCGTACGCCGAAATCTTGCGGCCATATGTTGCAGATACTGTTTTATTGCTGGATAAAGCGCTGAAAGCGGGTAAGCGTGTATTGCTTGAGGGCTCGCAAGGAACGCTGTTAGATGTTGATCACGGAACATATCCATTTGTAACTTCATCCAACCCAACAGCTGGCGGTGCTTGCACCGGCTCTGGAATCGGTCCAACTAAAATTGATCGCGTAATTGGAATCGTTAAGGCCTACACAACTCGAGTTGGGTCAGGACCATTCCCAACAGAACTCTTTGATGAAGATGGCGAAAAGCTGCGCACTATCGGCGGCGAAATTGGTGTCACAACTGGCCGAGCCCGTCGCTGTGGTTGGTATGACGCGCCAATTGCGCGTTATGCAGTTCGCGTAAATGGTTTAACTGACTTCTTCTTAACCAAGCTAGATGTGCTGACTGGATGGAAAGAGATTCCCGTCTGCGTGGCCTACGAAATTGACGGCCAGCGCGTTGAAGAACTACCTGCCTCTCAATCAGATTTCCATCACGCCAAACCGATTTACGAATATTTGCCAGGTTGGAACGAAGATATTTCAAGCGCACGTAAAATAAGTGACTTGCCCAAGAATGCACAGGATTACATCTCGTTCTTGGAAAAGATCTCTGGTGCGCCAATGAGCGCAATCGGAGTCGGGCCAGGGCGTGACCAAACGATTGTGGTAAAGGATTTCATTTAAAATGAGCGTGCTTTCAGATCGTTATGCATCGAGTGCTATGCGCGCGGTGTTTTCACCCGAAGAGAAAATTATCGCAGAACGTCGTTTATGGCTGACGATTGCCCGCGCTCAAAACAAACTTGGTCATATAATTGCTGAATCCGTAATTGCGGATTATGAAAGAGTTCTAAACCAGGTAAATCTAGAATCTATCGATGCGCGCGAGAAAATTACTCGACACGATGTCAAAGCTCGCATAGAAGAGTTCAACGAATTAGCAGGTCATGAAGCAATTCATGCAGGTATGACCAGTCGCGATATAACAGAGAATATCGAAGCGCTACAAATCAAAAATGCTTTAGAAATTATCCATGGCAAAATCGTTGCGGTATTAGCCCAACTTGGTGAAAAAGCTGCCCAATATTCTGAACAAGCTATTGCAGGTCGATCACATAATGTTCCAGCGCAGATAACAACTTTAGGAAAGCGATTTGCATCTGCCGCTGAAGAACTTCTATTTGCCTTCGAACGTTTGGAATCGCTACAGGCTCGCTATCCGATGCGGGGCATTAAAGGTCCGGTCGGAACCTCTCAAGATTCGATTGATTTACTAGGTTCATCACAATCTCACCAAGCGCTAGAGGCAGAAATTGCGAACGATCTTGGCTTCAATCGAGTTTTAGATTCAACTGGGCAGATTTATCCACGCTCCTTCGATTACGACGTTGTGACCACTTTGGTGCAACTGGCAGCTAGTCCATCTTCGCTTGCCACATCGATTCGCTTAATGGCCGGTGCAGAACTAGTGACCGAGGGTTTTAAAGATGGGCAAATTGGATCCTCAGCAATGCCACATAAGATGAACACTCGCTCATGCGAGCGAATCAATGGATTAAGCGTTGTTTTACGTGGATATTCCACAATGATTTCTGAACTTGCTGGTGATCAATGGAACGAAGGTGATGTTTCTTGCAGCGTTGTTCGTCGCGTTGCCTTGCCAGATGCTTTTTATGCCATTGATGGGTTGCTCGAGACTACGCTGACAGTCTTAAATGAATTTGGAGCTTTTCCGGCAGTCATACAAGCTGAACTAGATCGCTATCTTCCCTTCCTTGCTACAACAAAGATTTTAATTGCAGCAGTTAAGGCTGGAGTTGGTCGCGAAGTTGCACATGAAGCAATAAAAGAGCATGCCGTCAAGGCTGCACTTTTAATGCGCGAAGGTAAAGCCAACATAATGCTCGATTCAATTGCTGCAGATAATCGATTGCCACTAGATCGCGCCGAACTTGATGCACTTATTGGTCGTCCAATTGAATTTACAGGTGATGCCCGCCAACAGATAGCTCGCGTCATAAGTCGTATTGATGCCATTACATCCGCACACCCACTCGTAGCCAAATACAAACCCAGCTCGATTCGGTAATAAGAAGTGCGCGATCTAGAAACACTTGATCAAGTTAAAAAAACTCTTGCAATCTTGGCTATTAAGGCACCAGGCCGTGCAATTGAAGTGCGCATTCCACCTTATGCAGCAATTCAATGTGGTGCTGGTCCAACCCATACTCGCGGTACACCGCCCAACACAATTGAGATGGATGCCCAAACTTGGCTAGCCCTTGCTGCAGGAGAGTTGAGTTGGAGCCAGGCAATTGAAAGCGGTGCGGTTGTGGCCTCGGGTAATCGGGCTGATTTGACCCCGTATTTACCGCTTAATTCTGTCGGTTGAAAGGCATGGTCTGGGCGCGATAACCTACCTCCCTGACGCACAGCAATTAGTGAAGGAGGTCGCCCATGGGTCGCGGCCGCGCAAAAGCGAAACAAACAAAAGTTGCACGTGATTTGAAATATAACTCACAAGATATGGATCTAGACCGTCTAGCCAAAGAACTCCATGGCGAGGATTCCTCGAGTAAATCTCGCGATGATGAAGATCCGTTTGCTGAAGGAAATTACATTCCGCGTGCCTAATCTCTCACGTGTAAGTTAATCGCTGTGAGACCGACTCCGTACGTTGCATCGCTTCGCATCTACGAACCACTATCTGCATTTGAGCCCGCTGATCGTCTGAGATGGCAAAGTTTAAAAGTCGATGAAGGCTCCAAACGTGCCGAGCAAGAGCTGGCTCTGCGCCGTTTAGTATTTCCCGAACCTCCAGCAGGTCGTCCAGACGGAGTTCATATTTTAGATGTCAATGATCTTCGCTACATATCTCCCTGGTCGACCGCAACTCGTTGTTGGGCCGCCCTTGATGACTTTAAGGAGAAGCTACCTTCTTCGGTAACTCCATTTTTTATCCCGCAATCTTTAGAAGATGTAATCACCGCTGGAGTTGATTTAATGGAAGATCGCGTTCCACATATTTTGACAGAGAACTGGGTGATTCCTCCCCGGTGGTTTTCGCTATTTATGGTTGAAGATCGCATCCGTGGCGAAGATGAAGACGGACTCTTCTGTATCTTGCGAACCACAATTGCAGATGCCAAAGCACGAACTGAAGTCGCACATCAAACAGTTCGTAGTGCATTCGGTGAAGGTTCCGTTGAAGCAGAAATCGAGCACTTACTGGAATGGCTCGACATGTTTCACAATAAATCTCTTGTAGAACTCGATTACGGCGGCTTAGCTAATTACCTAGATTATGGTTTACGTTTAGCTGGCGAAGAGGGCCTAGAAGCAGATACGTCGGTCGAAGATGTCCTACTCTCACTTTCAGGTCTTGCCGCCGGCGATGGTGAAATGGCTGGGCGAGGCTACGAGCGTCTCGTTTCCCGTTGGCGCATCGTGCAAGGCTTTGAATCGGCAATTTAATTGATTCATCCCGATCACGTATTGCTATTTACGCTCACTTTGACGGATACTTCCGACACTCGTTACAAATCGGACACCTAATGCAAATGGAGGAGAAGAACAATGAACCGCCTACCAGATGCAGAAGTTTTGCTCACTCCTCGTGAAGTCGCCGATCTATTTGGAGTCGACCCAAAGACTGTTACTCGTTGGGCAAAGGCTGGCAAGTTAACATCAATTCGCACACTTGGCGGACATCGTCGCTTCCGTAAATCTGAAGTCGATGATTTACGTAACAACTATTTTAAGAGCGAGACCAAGTAAATAGTTTATGGAATTTTCAGTTCTGCAATTTTTATTTCTTGGCGCGCTCACATTTATCTTTGTCGGAACCCTCACACCGTTAATGCGTAAACTCGCTTTAAATATCGGAGCAGTTGATGCACCGAATCTAGCGCGCAAGTCTCAGAAAGAACCGGTTCCGTATTTAGGCGGTGTAGCAATTGCTATCGGAGTGGTTGCTGCTTCATATGGATCGCTACTGGCAGTTGATTTCACAATGAACACATTTCGCTTAGCAAGCTTTGTCTTAGTCCCAGCGATTGCAATTTCAGTCATGGGGTTAGTCGATGATTTGCGTGGGCTACAGCCATGGCCACGATTAATTGCACAAACAATCACCGGAGTTATAGTTGCGGTAATCCTGACCGCCACAGACACAATGGGAGTGGCTTTTAACAATACATTTCTCAACTATGCGATCTCAGTCCTATGGATAGTCGGAGTCTGCAACTCCATTAACTTCTTTGATAATTTAGATGGTGGCGCTGCTGGAACGGTCGCGGTTATCTCTACCTTCCTTTTCTTTATCGCCTACGATCGCCAGCAAGTCTTGGTAAGCGCTCTGGCAATAGTTACCGCAGGTGCCACAGCAGGCTTTTTGATGTGGAATCGCGCCCCTGCCAAGATATATATGGGCGATGCCGGCGCCCTCTTTCTCGGCATCATCATCTCAGTTTTAACTATCCGCTTGAGTCCAGGCGTTGTGCCACAAATAAAATCTTTAGCAATCCCCTTAGCTTTGATTGCAGTTCCGATTCTTGATACAACAGTTGCTGTTACATCGCGTATTTATCGCGGCATTTCTCCATTTCAGGGAGGCACTGACCACCTATCGCATCGTTTGATGCGAGCTGGATTAACTAGGCGCTTTACCGCATTCACCTTGTGGGGCTTAGCCGCCTTTTATGGAGCGCTAGCGCTTTCTATCTACATCTGGCCAGATACCGCTGGATATCAATTGATGGCGATTGGCGCTGCCGCTTGGCTCTTTAAGTTGGTTTACTTCTTACGAATTCCATCTGAGGGGTAGACTAAAGACATGGCTAATAACGATGATGTAAAAGCGAGAATGCTCGCAGCTCTTGAAGCAAAGAAAAGTAAAAAGGGCGCACCTGGATCACAGACACATGCTGAAGGTGGTTCAAAGATTCGTGGCGGCCAACGCAGTGGGGGCGCACCACAAGTACAGCGCAAAGCCGGACCTTCAGGTTCTGGATCTGCTGGCTAATCTTTCAGCCAAAAACTCTTCATCGATCATTAAGAGTTAATTGGTGGGCTTATTTGATCTTGAAACTGAAATATTATTTATAAATTTTCCTCAATAGATTGTGAATATTGCTATCGAGAATTTCATTATCCGCCGCAAATGTAAGAGAATCTATAAGATTGGAGAACTTATTCCATTGAGGACTCCTATTGTCAGATATTGAATCTACATACGCCTTGGCATTCCAAATGGGTGGGTGGTGAGTGCGTTGTCCTTGATCATTGAACCCTCCATTAGTTACCAGCGATTTCCAAGGGCGAATGTTAGCTAAAGATTCACGGAAAATCATAAACTGCATTTGGTAATCCCAAGTTAAGTTTGGATTATTCACACACCAGATAAATCTTAAAAGCCACTTTGCTTGTTTACTTGGACTTAAGGAATTCCAAGTTTGGCTCTGTACAAGTTGCGCCAAGTCATTAGAGTTAATTTCCTGCCTATATTTGCTCCAAATTTTCTGATTTGTTCCCCAGAGCCAAGGGCAAAAATATTTTGATTCCCTCCAAGAATTTCCAAGAAGTGAATTGCTAGGAAGAATTTTGGGTGAATACCCACCTGCAGTTGCAATATGCGTGTCCAATTTAATAATTTTTTCTGCTACAAACCTGAGAGACTTCGGTGAAAAGAGAAGGTCGTCTTCAATAACAATAATGTTTGGAAATTCTTGAAGTACTGATGTTATTGCCGAAGTCACCGCGCGACTCCCTAGATTAACCGAACTAAATCGCGATTCAAAATTCGTCTTTTCAACATCCTTCCTAATTTGGTGACTTGCTTTTAAGTCTTCAGGATTTTCTGCTCTAGGGCCATCAATCGAAACGATCACTTTTTCAAATTCATTCAAAACACTTTGTGAGAGTACTGCTCTTAAATTAGTTGGTCTGTTGAAACCTAAAATTAAAATAGGAACTCTTCGCCATTGAGACATAATCCAAATGTACAACTTAATTACATTGATTAATCAAACGAATCATTGTGGCTCGGGACAGGATCGAACTGTCGACCTCACGATTTTCAGTCGCGCGCTCGTACCAACTGAGCTACCGAGCCAATATTTAATTTTTAACCCATTTAGTTAAAAAGAAGAGAGTGTGTGGACACTCTCTTCTTTTTGCGACCCGGACGGGACTTGAACCCGCGACCTCCGCCGTGACAGGGCGGCGCGCTAACCAACTGCGCTACCGGGCCTTAAAGAGTGAAAACATAAGTGGCTCTTATGTCACCTTAAAGCCGTTACTTCCAGATTTCTCTGGTCTTGCGTGCCCCCAACGGGATTCGAACCCGTGTTACCGCCGTGAAAGGGCGATGTCCTAGGCCCCTAGACGATGGGGACGTTTGAGGCTCGCAAATCGTACCTTCTATAGGGGTGCAGACCAAAATCGGTTAAATATCTGCCCAGATATCGCAGGAATTAACGAGATTTTAAAGAAGCGCCCACTGAATTGTGATTGAGACTGTCACATCTTGCTGTCCGAGATCAACAACAGTTGCTGAAGAATCTGCAGATTTCGCCATCGCCATAATTGGTGGATAGTTCACTGGACTTGAATTTTCAACTAGATAATTTACACGACCAAGTCTTGCACCTAACAACTTTGCATATGAGGATGCTTTTGCTTTCGCATTCTTAACTGCGTTAGCACGAGCAGATTCTGTTGCATTTGATGAATCAAGAACAAATGGTGTTACGCCTTGAATCTGTAGATCATCGCCACCGGCTGTAACTACTGCATCAACAACCGCTCCAGCATTTTCTGCGTTCTTAATAGTTACTACAAAACTTTGTGATCCGCGGTATCCAACTAAAACAGAGCCTTTATCTTGGGTGTAATTATACTCTGGATAAACAGTAATACTGGCGGTCGCGATATCGCCCTTTAGGATTCCGCTCTTCGTTAAAGCGGCGCGAACTGCTGCAGCCGAAGTCGATGTCTTAGCGAGTGCATCCTTATTGGATCCAGCTACAACGGAAACATTTGCATTTAACCGAACCGCATCTGGGGTCACCTTAATTGAGCCTTCGGAGTTAACTGTCACATACCGAGTGGCGGTCGTGGCAGCGCCAGCAGGTAGCGAAAGTGCTGCGCCCCCAATCAAAGTTAGAGCAGTTACTAAAATGGCGATCTTGCGCAAACTTGTTGTAGTCATGGCTTAAGTATCTCCTATTTGTTTATGGGCGGCTGTGGGAGATCTGAGAAATGTATGTGATTTATAGCGATCTATATAAGTCAGAATGATCTTTAAGCATGCGATCAAGTGAGAAATACTGCGCAGCTCGCGCCTTTCCTGCCTCACCCATCATCTGGCGCAGCTTGGGATCCCGCACCAACTTTTCAATGGCATCGGCAAGTGATTGCGGAGTTGATTCTGTTAGGTAGCCAGTTGAATGATCAATAACAACATCTGAAACCGATCCGACATTGGTCGAAACAAGTGGGAGGCCGTATTGAGAACCTTCAATTAAAACTAGGGACACAGCTTCGTTATCGCTGCAAAGCACCAAGATGTCGGCGGCAGAAAACGCCTCAGAAGTATCTTTAACCCACCCGAGCATTTTTACTGGAAGCCCTTCTTCGCGAGTTTGATCTTCGACATAACTGCTTAATTCACCATCTCCAGCGATTAAGAATTGAACCTGAAGATTTTTTTCTTTGAGAATTCTAATCGCATCCAGAAGCCTGTCTGGACGCTTAATTTGAGTTAAGCGTCCTACAAATAAGCAAACGACTTGAGAAGAAGAAACGTCTAATTTGATTCTTGAACTTTCTTTTGAATGAGCGTTTGCATCCTTTAGGCCGGGAAAGAAAACTCTAAATTTTGAGTCACTTCCAACGCCTGCGGCTTGTAAGTCCTTCTTTACTTGGTTTCCCATCGCTACGAGTACATCGGTTTTTTTGGCGAGCGAGCGTTCTAGATTTGTTATCAATCGAGTTTTCAATGGCGAAAAGTAGCCATCTAGAAGATGACCATGAAAAGTATGAATTCGTTTTGCGCGAGGGATTGCCACTCTCGAAACGATTCTTCCTATCAATCCAGCTTTAGAGGTATGGGTATGAATAACTGCGGGATCGATTGCTCTTAGAATTTTCCACAAGTTTATAAAAGTCAATAAATCTTGACGAGGAGAGATCGCTCGCTGCAACGATTCAACCTTGATGTATGGGATTGAGGTAGCAATTTTTTCTAAATAGTCCTCTTCGGTGGAATCACAACTTCCGGTTATCAAGGTTAGCTCGAATTTCTTTGGATCCAAGCCCGTCATCAAGTTGGCTATCAATACGGCGACTCCACCCGTATTCATGCGGGTCACGATATGAACGACTTTGGTTCGCTCCGCGCTTGAGGCCATGTGGTTATCTTCCCGCAAAAAGGCGCGATAATTGCGCACATGAGCAGTGGTGAATTCGTATCTAGTTGCACCGCTGATTCGCTGGCTCAGGCAGCCCAGTTACTTAAAGATGGCGGCCTAGTCGCTCTACCGACCGAGACCGTCTATGGCCTAGGTGCCGATTCCACCAATAAAGATGCGGTTGCGCGAATATATAAAGTTAAAGGGCGCCCAGCTGATCATCCGCTAATCGTTCATATCCATTCTATGCAATCACTCGGTGAATGGGCTGATGAAATCCCTAGTTATGCAATTGCGCTGGCCCGAGATTTCTGGCCGGGGCCGATGACTTTAGTTTTAAAGCGGTCTATCTTGGTAGAAGATTTTGTAACTGGGGGACAACCAACTGTTGGCCTACGAGTTCCAGATCATGCTGTTGCCCTAGCTCTACTTTCCGCATTTGAAAAAATAGGTGGCAAAGGAATTGCCGCACCGAGTGCCAATCGCTTTGGACACGTTTCACCAACGACTGCGCAAGCGGTGCAAGAGGAGCTCGGTGAATATTTAGACGATACAGATTTAATTCTCGACGGTGGTCCAGCAAAGGTAGGTGTTGAATCAACCATCATTGACTGTACATCTAGCGCCCCACGTATTTTGCGCCCTGGTGCCATCACTATCGAAATGATCGAGCAAACAACTGGTTTACGTGTTTCAACTGCAGAAACTAATATTCGAGTTAGCGGATCACTTGAAAACCATTACGCACCACAAGCAACTGTCTTTCTAAATCGCATACCGGCAGCAGGTGAAGGTTTTATTGCGCTTTCAGAGTTTCTAACTCCACCTGGTGTGATTAGGCTAGCTTCTCCAAATTCTGTTGAAGAGTTTGCAAGAGTTATGTACGCAGCACTTCGTGATGCAGATGCAAAGGGAGTTAAATCAGTTGTAGTCGCTGAGCCAAATGGTGACGGCTTGGCTTTGGCGATACGCGACCGCCTAATGCGAGCGTCAAAAGGTCGTTGAAACTCCGCTAAGATACGGCGAGTATTTGGCGCGTAATTAGCCGAATTACAGTGGGGCCTTTAGCTCAGTCGGTAGAGCAACGGACTTTTAATCCGTGGGTCGTGGGTTCGAGCCCCACAGGGCCCACTCCTGCAAATAACGTTTAATCTGGGCGGGGAATGCGTGGGATATCTCCGCGCATGATGCGGCGGAACATATAGATCGAAACTGCGGCGAAAAACGGCCATTCGAAGGTATAAACCCAAGCGCGCCAATGTCCTTCTTTCGCCCGGCCGAATTCATACCAACCAGTTAATAGACATAGTGGAATTACCGTACATAGCGTTCCGATTAAGAAATACTTTTGCTTTTGAGTTAGTTCAATCTCTTCTTTAATTATTTCTGGATTGGCATCATCTCGCACCCATTGAGGCGCTTCAAACTCTTCCTCTCTAGACATCGGCCGCTCGCTTCTCTGCCGCAATCTCCGAATCGATCTCAAGAGATTTGCGCTCCTCTGATTTGATCCAGTGGTAAACAGCGAGTGCTATCCAAATCGCATCAATGATCATTGCCCCCGACCACATTAGCGAGCCACCTCGTCGTTGATCATTGAGGGTATACATAGCGTCATATAAAGAACTTCGTGAAACATAGATAAAGAATCCGGTTAAGGTCTCTGGCACCATCATCAAAAAGAGTGAGATAACTGAGAGCGCCTGTGAGACTCGGCGCTCATTATATCTTCGATCAAGCAGGTTAAAGTAAAAGAGGTATGGCAAGGCTATGTAAAGCGGCACTTCCAGATAAGTATGTGCCCAAGGGTTTTCCATTATAAATTTGTGCGGGGTCGGCAGATGTACGCCGATCATTAACCCTGCATAGAGAACCCAGCTCAGAACAGGATGGGTAAAAAACTTAAATAATTGGTTTTTGGGAACGAAAGAGTTAGGTGTACCAATTACGAGCAATGGCCCACTGATCATCATCAGAGTTATATGTTGAATCATGTGGAGCGAAAAGTAATCCATCGCACGCGCACCTATCGGCGTGATGACTACTGCAAGAATTGTGGTTATTCCTGAGAAAAAACTGAGCCGTTGTCTATTGGTCACGCCATTGTTGCGTAAATAAAGGAAAGCTAGGAAAACAAGTGGGAAGGTGATTTCGGGGGCGATTTGCCACGAAGACCACACGCTCAATTGGTGGTGATGCATCTCCATAATTCATTCAGACTAGACCTCAATTAAGAAAATAAGTAGAGAAATTCTCAGCAAACTCTATTTAATTGTGAAACATCGGCGTACCCTGCTTTTAACGCGATCACAAATATGTGACCCTCCGTTGATTCCGAATCGAACGAGAGAAGACCCATGGATCGCAAAATATTTGGCGCACTTGGAACTGTAATTTTTGGCATTGCAGTCATCGCTGGCATTGGTACATATGTTGCAGCAGCGCAGAATGATTCTGGAATCACACAAGGAACTCCTGCAGGTTTATTCACTGCGGCAGATGGAAAGAGTTATCCGCAAGTTAAATTGAATTTAAATGTCTATCCGAATAGCGGTTTTGGCGGCCATCATGGCGCCGGTGGTGGCGCACATCCAGATTGGGTTAGCTATGGTCTTGGCGGACCTAATGGTGAAGTTTTACCGGATGCAACAACTGGGACAAATTTCCAAGTTCCGCCGCACACAGCGGTAACGATCACCATTTATCAGTATGACTCAGGTGAGTCACTTAATAATGACTTCTTTGCGCATGTCCGCGGAACAGTCGATGGAACTGCAAAGTTTGTTAAGACTTATGACACAAAAGCAAAAGCAAACGCTTCTCCTGAGACTGTAATAACAAATATTCCAGCTGACATGGTTGGGCATACGTTTACACTTCACGGAATGTCCGATGGGAAAGATCAACTCTTTGTCAGCGTTCCACTAATGATGTCGGTTGATGAAGAAGTTGGAGCCGCTGAAGAGGCAGGCGGATATACGCAACATCCAACTAAAACCACTTTCACATTTATTACTGGTGATGAAGGTGAATATGTTTGGAACTGTGAGTTCCCATGTGGTGATGGAACTATCGCAAGATTCGGAAATGCCATGTCTGCCATGAGCTATATGTCCGGGCACTTTATTGTGAAGGCATAAGGAGAAAGAGATGAGCGATCTTCGTAGCCCAGAGCAAAGTTACTTCCAAAGTAAATGGTGGAAGCGTAAAGATGTCAGAGAAGTCGTAGTCCTTTGGATAGTTTTCACAGGATTAATTGGATATTTCTCAACTAAATTTCAGAACATTGCCATGGGCAAACCTGCCTCAGAAACGATGGAAAATGTAATTCATCTAATTACCACCTTCACTTGGGCATCCTCACCGGTTGCCGGTTTCGTTGCGGCCCTTGCAGTTGAAGCTCTGATACAGAAACGCCACCATGGCGATAATCCGCCACCGGAAGCCGATCACGAGATTAGTAGTTCTCCACGCGCAACGGCTTTGTGGCTAGTAATCTCTGCTTTGCTTTGTCTATTTGCGCTAGTTGTGGGTTTGATCGCGCTACAGAAAGATGATCAGGCCCTGCTCGATAGAAATGCAATACATGTAAATGTGACTGGACAGCAATGGGCTTGGAGTTATGACTATCCAGGTAGCACAGGTGTTAGATCAAACGTCTTGCACTTGCCAGTGGATCAACCAGTTCTCTTTCATGTGACTAGCAAAGATGTGAAACATTCATTCTGGGTTGTTCAAATGGGTGTAAAGATCGATGCAAATCCAGGGTATGTAACGGAGACCGCGGTTACTCCAAACAAGATAGGAATATTTGATATTAGGTGCGCTGAACTCTGCGGACTTCTACATGCCTATATGCAAAATAAAGTAATTGTAGAAAGTAAAGCTGACTATGAAAAATGGTTAGCTAGCCAACCAGATACTGGCCACACGACTTGGAAAGCAGAAGGGGCGAGTTCATAATGACTACTTTCGCAACCAAACAAGAGAAGAAAGCGCTAATTGAACGGCTAAATGTATTCACTGCATTTGCACTTGGCGCGATCTCAGCCATTGTGGTTTGGCGACTCGCTCTCGCGTTTTTACCGGCAGATGCTGAATTATCACCGTTATTTACTCGCGAAGATAAAATAACCCTTCTTTCCATGATTGCTTGGTTTATTGGCTTCATGACTGGTATCGGTGCGCTGATAGGGCCATTCCGTTGGGTGCAAGGGAAAGATTTATCTCACGAAGAAAATATGTTTTATGCCGGAAAAGATATGGGGATCAAGCGTTATTTCCGATACACAACTGACCATAAAGTCGTTGGTATTCAATATCTAGTAATAACTATGGTGATATTCGGTATTGGCGGAATTCTCGCCATGTTGATTAGAACCAACTTAGGAAAACCTGGTGGTGGTTGGATCCATCCGCAGGCGTACAACTCAATTGTTGGCACACACGGAATTATCATGATCGTTGGAACAATAATCATGGTCACTGGGCCATTTGGTAACTACATCATGCCAATCATGATTGGTGCTCGAGATATGGCTTTTCCTCGCCTTAACGCACTTAGCTTCTGGTTAATTGTTGCCGCTGCCATCCCACTTATTTGGGCGCAATTCATTGGTGGTATCTCAACCGGTTGGTCTGCTTACAACCCGCTGGCCGGTCAAGCTCCGCTGGGTATGGATGGATACATAATGTTTATTTGTATCTTTGCAATTTCCACGATGGTGGCAGGTGCAAATATCACAACGACAGTTGTACGCATGCGTGCCCGCGGTATGACATGGAACCGCACACCAATCTTTATCTATGGCGTGGTGGCATCAGTGGCACTTGCACTTCCTGCCTTCCCAGTATTTTTCCTATCCCAAGTTATGTCCGGAATGGATCGCGCGCTCGGAACTTCTTTCTATAACACCGCACTTGGCGGCAGTGGCTGGCTCTATGAAAATCTCTTCTGGATCATGGGACACCCAGAAGTTTATGTAATTTTAATTCCTGCAGTTGCAGCGCTAATGGAGATGGCTCCAGTATTTACGCGCCGTCCACTCTTTAGTTTTAACGTCGCAGTTATGGGAATCGCTGGAATTTCAGGACTTTCAATCCTGGTTTGGGCGCACCATATGTATATGAGCGGTTGGGCTCCATTGCTAAGCGCACCATTTATGTTAACTACTGAATTAATTTCCATACCAACCGGAATGCTCTTCTTAGTTCTCGTCGGAACGCTTTGGCGCGGCAGGCTTTGGATGACCGTTCCGGCACTGTCGATCTTTGCTCTGTTATGGAACTTTATGATCGGTGGAATCACTGGAATTTATCTCTCTGATGTTCCAGCAGATGCTTTCTTGCATGGCTCAATGTTTGTGACTGCGCACTTCCATTACACGCTAATGGGCGCAGGACTTACTGGAGCTATCGCCTCATTGATTTATTGGTTCCCAAAAATGACCGGAAAGATGTTAAATAAACGTCTAACTTGGATCGCGTTCTGGCTAACTCAGATCGGATTTAACGTGGCATTTATGGGAATGTTCTTCGTTGGCCTGCAAGGTCAGCCCCGTCGCGTAGAAGCGTATGCTCAAATATTTAGTAAGGGCAACTTGATTACAACAATCGGTGCTTACACAATCATGGTTGGAATGCTCGTTCTACTTCACGCAGTTATCTCCTCATGGCGCAGCGGAATTAAAGCGCCAATGAACCCATGGCAAGCCAAGACGCTCGAATGGACGGTTGCAAATCCGGTACCGCTAGAGAACTTTGAGGTGCTTCCAACAGTGACATCAGATGCTTACGGATATGGAAAGGCGAGCTCATGAGTCTAGATACCCACGCAAATCCACATCACGAACACCCCGATGTAGTCGGAAGCCGTAATCGCTTAGGAGTAATTCTTATTCTGGTAGCAGATATCGCTTTTGCACTGAGCATTCTCTTCGTCTTCTTCTACCTAAAAGGTCAGAATGTAAACAATATGTGGTTGCCAAAGGCAACTGCGGATACCCCAGCTATAACTCCACTTTCCAGTATGAGTTCTTGGAATGTGACAGCAATCGCCGCCTTTGGATTACTTGCACACAATTTTGGTTTGCGTGGAGTCCGTGCAGCGAATCAAACCCAGCTAAAACTAGGTGGGTTAGTCGCCCTTATTGCAGCTGTAGTTGCAACCATTTATCAAAATATGCAGATCGCAAATGCGCCATTTACTTTCTATTCCGGCGCATATGCATCTTGCTATTACTTAATTACGATTCTAAATATGGTGCACTTGATCTTGACCGTATTTATCTCATT
>Ga0209400_1000052_pt1 | contig 101235 bp, 75 predicted proteins | sample M_130807_EF_Meta_FD_187313 | JGI IMG/M metagenome (GOLD analysis project Ga0209400, IMG submission 187313) | Freshwater microbial communities from Lake Montjoie, Canada to study carbon cycling - M_130807_EF_MetaG (SPAdes) (version 2) | ecosystem: Environmental > Aquatic > Freshwater > Lake...
TTCTTCACCGCGGGCCTTGCGTTGTAGTTTTAAAATATCGTTAAGTTCTTTGACAAATCCTGTATTGTATTTGTCGCCATAATAATCTTCAAATTTAGCATTTGGTGATTCTTTGTAATCTGGGTCATCTAACAATGCACCAGTAGGTTGCTCTTTTGGTGTTTGATATTCTTCAGTAGGTTCTCCAGGAGCACGAACTACTAAATGTTTTTTATTGATACCTAATTCTGTGCTTAGATATTCTGTTAATTCTTGTTGCGTAGTTGGATAGTCTAAAGTAACTTCATAGATGCTGACTTCACAATTTTTAACTTGAGGAAAGTCCAATGGCAAAGATTGGATAGGAGTTTTTCCAGCTTTCTTAAAGCCGCTAACTGCATATTTTTCCAGTAATGATTTTAAAGCAGTTTCCTGAGCAGTTGGGAATTCTCCAGCAACTTTAACTCTAAAGTCGTACTTTTTTACAGATTCTGAAAGGTATTGTTTAAAAGTTTTCATAGTATTATTTATTCAAATTCTTAAGTTTTTCGAGTATGCTGTTGCGATCTGTTAGAATAAATCCCTGCCCTTCTACAGTGTTGCTCTCTTCAGCACCGTGTTTTTTATCAATGGCCAATTTTTTTAACTGCAAATCAACCATTTTAAGTTTCTTGTCTATTTTGGCGCTTTTTGCAGTGATAGCCGCATTCATCATATTAGCCGCTACTTCGAACATTCGAGCACCGTATCGAGGATCTACATTCATTCCCAGATCCATTAGGTCATCGTAGGCCTGTTCTGCTTTAACTGCCAACGCATCTAGCTCTGCATCGCTGACATCGCCTAGTCCTTTAACTCTGGGCAAGGCCGCCGCAATTTTATCAAATTCTTCTAGTTTTTCTTCCAGTGTAAATGTAGGCACAGGAGGCGCTGTAGTTGCTTCAACCAATGGTTCTTCATTTGGAGCAATGTTTAGAAGATCTTCTAGTTTTTTTGTCATGTTATCATCCAGGGTGCTTTAGCTTTTACAAGCTCATATTGTTTATTTAAATATAAATTATAAGATTCAATTATTTTTGGAGTGATAGTTTTATTGGTAATTTTTGAGATAGTGTCTAGTACAATATCTCGATTGTGTATAATATCATGCATTTTTATTTTAAAAATTCTATCTTTACATTGATCAGGAATTTCAGTTTCATGCTGATAAAACTTATCAATGTCAAAGTAATTTCCAGATTCTGAAAATAATTTTTCTGTTATTGCAGGAGTTATATCTTCTGGAGAATTTATACCCTCAAATAACTGAGGCTGTTTTTCTTTTTTACTTAACCATTCTGCATGTGAAAATTCTGAAATTACTTTGAACCACATGTTCAATTGTATTCTTGGTGAATCTTTAGGAGTAACTGTTATTATAACATTTTTACAATTAGGATATTTTAAAAAAAGATCTTCCCAAACAGGCACAACGTGATCCATCATTACTAGTGGCAGGCGAGGATTTATAGGCTCGGCGTAATTATAAATCGAATCTTTATTCATATTATAATTCCGGCTGGTTCTTTGATTATGTTTTAACAACGAGCCGTGTGCATTGCCAAATTTTGAAAACGAATTTATTGGATCAATATCATAGGCAAGATTAAAAATTAATCCTGAAATAAAATTTCCACAGGTGCCGCCTAAAAAATTTACAAGATAAACATGATCATTTACCATGATAAATGTCCCACTCACTGATCACGCGAAATTTAATACCTTGATTTTTACACCATACACCGGCGGCCTGCCACTTGGCCATATTCTTAACATACTGCGCTTGATTGTAGGGATTCTTTCCAACTTTTTCTGCCAGCATTTGATTCATGGGTTTAATCTCAATCATCTCTACATGTTTTTTCATGTTCTTATCTATGTAGGTAATTACAAAATCCGGGACATAAACTGTGCCTTTTCCGGTCAATGGATCTCTATAAGGTATTCTTACTGGTTCGCTGGCCCATTGTTGCACACTGGGATTATTATCGCAAAAACTCATAAAGGTATATTCCCAGCTACTTCGATAAGTAGGATCTTTACTGCCTACATATTTTTCTGGGTGTTTTATTTTATAGATACCCTGACTAAATTTCATAGCGCAATGTTTCTACTTACTTCTTCGTTGGATATAAATTGAGGAGAGTATCCTAAAAAACTAGTCTTGTATCGATTGTAATTGATAATTTCAGATACCACAGCGTTAATTTCTACATCAGTTAATCCCCCCAATGTGTCCAGCAATTGCAAAGGATTAAAATTATCTCGCTTGGCCTGTTTGATCATGACCACAGATACTGACTCTGCAGAAATTCGATCAAATCCTCGTCCAGTAAAAAACGATCTCATAGCATCCAGTGTGCCGGCGTCAATTTCTAATGGTGAAAGAAAATAATTGTCATAGGCCTGGACAGAGCTGTAATCACTATTAGTAATTGGTTTAGGTGGTAAGTTTGTATATAGAGATTTCATTTATTTTTTGCCTAGTAAACTAATTGCTTTTGCTTCCGTAGATGCTTCGGGACTTTTAGGAAAAACTATATTTTTAGTTTCACCAAAACCCGGTGGTGTATATCTGTTTGACTGTAATGCGCCTGCGGCAATACCTGCAACTGTACCTGCTCCAACAGTATACAATTCTTTTAGTGCTTTATCTTTTGATATTTTACCTATATTTTCAACTAGCTGTTTAGTTTTTAATGCTACGCCTAGAAAATCTGCCGGGCTTGATGCAGTGGCCAGTAGGCCATCGGCGCCAAATATAGTATCAGCACCATCAATAACTCCACCGGCACCAAAAAGATTTCCGCTTGCACCAACACCTAATGGGCTAGGTGAAACATCATAATACAAGGGAGCCCACCCTGCAGGACTACGGCCTTTAATAATTTTGCCTTTCCTATAAACTACAGTTTCGTATGCCACAGTCATTTTATTGACCATGGTCCTGTTAGCTTCGTCTTGATTTAGACTGTCATGTGTCCAGTCGGCAATCATTGGGTTGACCAATGTTATTTTTGTAAAATCTGCAACTCCATGGCCTTTGTGCATAAGAAATATATCGATGCTGTCAAAGAACGGTATCTTTTGAAAGTTATCTAATCCATATGCATAAGACTTATCTGAATATTTGGTATCACCGTATTCGACAAATTTTTCTTTGTTTTTTACTTCACCGTACACGCTGTCCATGAAATAATATTGATAGTAATTTTTCCAAAGGTCCGTTGTGATGTCACTGTTATCGTCGTGGAACTCAATAGCTACATTTCCGTAGGTAAGTTTAGTTTGTACTATAGTTCTTCTATTATATTGATTAAGTGTTTCTGTAGCAATGGTAAATTTTGGTAGATCGACTCGTTTGACCAACAATCCTACATCATTTTTTCTTTTTTGTTCCCATACAGGATCAATAATGACTCCGGGATTAATATTAAAATTTACAAAATAAAGGAAATTAACCTTGGGGGCACGAGCATAGTTGTTCTGTACATAAAAACGATTAGCATGCTGATAGTCTTTCATGCTGGCATCACTGCCGCCAAATAGTCCAGTACCTATGTCATTTAAAAAATTATTGAAAGCGTTACTCATAATGATATTTATGCCAATAAAAAAGCCCGGTTTTTAAGCCGAGCTTCTTTAATATTAGTGGGGATATTATCCGCCAATAGCTAACGATCTTATAGTACGACCAACTGCCGCTCCAAGACCAGTAGGATTGCCTGATGTGTCTACTTGTAACGCATTATCGTATGTGATAGATAATGCAATATCCATAGGTTCGTTGTTTGTATAATCGCCACCTTGGTAAGTAGCTTGTTTAATAAAACATCCGTGATACTCAAAAGCTTCTAGTACATTAGGTTCGTATGCTCCGTTGCCGCCGTCCAGGATTTCGACACGCATTAAGAATTTGTAATCAATACCAGACGCCGCACCACTTTGCTCAAAGAAATCAAACTGTTTCTGCATCTGTTCGCCAACCTTCTTGCTCACAGCATTAGTTACATCATCACGTAAGGTTAGTGTCGCGTCTGCAAAACTATGACGACCTGCTAGTTTTACAGTACTGTTATAAACTGCTAGCTTGATCTCTTCAAAACTGATAACTGGGCGAGTAACATTCATTACCTGCTTGGTTAGTTCTGTACTCGGAGTACCTGCAACACCAAAACCGTCTAAGGTAACGCGGAAGCGGTATCTTAGTTTTGGCATCAACAGACCCTGCGTATTAGAGCTTTGGTCTGTATTCAGCGGTACTGTAAATCTATTTAAACTTGAAATTGGCATTTAAATGCTCCTTCTTTAATTTTCAATTAGTTTGATCCAGGAAATCCTGCACCGAGGTCGCCGCTGGCAATAGCACCGGTGTTAAGTATTCTCAACGGAATGTAAATAAACTCCACTGCCTTAACTGGTTCAATAGCTACGTCTAACCATAGTTCACTGCGATCAATTCTAGCAGGGGTGTTGTTACTTGTGTCGCAAACAACAATGAAATCGTACAATGCTCGTTGACCAACTAATTCGATTAGTAGGCTTTCAGTAGCCGCTTTGATTTCTCTACGAGTCTGTGCATCGTTTGGTTCAAACAAGAACGGCTTAGCTAAGATTGCCAACTGTCTACGCAAGTATGCTACTAAACGTGCCACGTTGATACGATCTAATGCAGAAGCATCTTTGCTACGTGTATACTGACCAAAGTTCACAATACCTACACCTGGTAGTGTGGCAATTGGGTTAACTTTAATGTCATGTAAAGTATTTCTCAGACCTTCATAAAGAGCTACAGTTTTAAACTCACCAGTTGTTGACTCAATGTATCCTACGGATGTAGCATTGTCGACGCCGCCCCGGCGTGTTCCTGCTGGAGCAAACCACTGATAGCTCTTAGCATCACTATTAACAATAGTACGCAACATCATATGACTTGGAGGTACAACAATATTTTTGCCTGTATTATCTGTCGTAAAACCACTTGGATAGAACATAGACATGTAGCTGTCATAAGTTACTGCACCTGTGTCGCCGTTGTCAAATGCAAGGGCTTTATTAGAACCCCAGTTGGTTAATGTAGTTGCGTTAGGCTCTAAACGGAACGGAGTGTCTCCTACCACAAACGCAGTCTGACCGCGATCAGTATTTAGGCCAACCATGTTAGCAATTGCTTCCGGATAACCAGGTGTAGCAATCAAATTATAAACCAAGGTGTCAGTATCACGAACATCTGTATTTGTATCGATTGTAGCTTTTAGTTTAGAAACAACAAATGCTCTCTGTGCAAGACGACCAAATGTACCAGAACCATCTTCATTGTTAGGGCTTACTGTTACCCAACGATCAGCAGTATAATCACTCATATCATCATTGCCATACATGCTGTTTAGACCGTTATTGGCCATGGTGTCGATGTGACCTACAACATACTTTTTAATGTTAAACCCGCTTCTGCGCAGATTCCATAGTCGAGTACCTTTTGGATACAATAAAGGATCAACTACATCTGGATCAACATAATTACTAACTAACATGTCAGTGATTGGTGTGACATATTCCATGTTATCTTCGCCGTTATCGCTCCAACGAGCATCACGGAATACCCAACCGTTTGGACTAGTTTGATCTGTTACATCTTGTAGTACCCATGTTAGTGTACTTCCATCCCAGACATAAATGTCTTTGCCATAACGATCAGCGTTAGCGGTACTAACCCAGATATCGCCATCTTGTAGGTCGGTGGTACCGTCGCTTTGAGTAGTCGGTTTGGTAGCACTAATAATAGGGCCGTTGGCGTTGGTTTTATTTTGACCGCCAACCATGCCGCCTAAGAAATTATCATAATTCTTATAACCTACCCATTTAGTTCCATCATTGATCATGATATCCACTTGGCTTAGTCTAGCATCATACCAAATAGTACCATTTGCCGGAAGTGTATAAGGAGCTGTCGGAGTAGCTTCGTAAACCAAAGGTTTCCAGTTAGTGGCAATAAAATTAAAGCTGTAAGGATCGGAACTAGGTGCCTGATATAAGTTAGCTGTGCCAGTTTTATTTGACAAATTATATGCTGAGAACCCGGAAATAGCTAACGGGGTGTGAGTTGCATCTTTAAATTCAATATCGCCGCCCTTGGCGTGTGTAATTGTTACTTTATGCGTGGTATCATTATAGCTAGCAGAAATGTTAACTAACGAAGATACGTTGATGGCTTGTACTAACTGAGCACCCACAGTAGCGGTAGACGAACCAACTACTGTAATTGTAGCAGTAGAACTCCATGTTGACGTATTAACCAATGTTTCTCTAATTACAAAAGTGCTATTTGCAGACTGAGTAGCTGTAGAAGCCGCACTAACAATACTGGTAGGGCTAGTAGCATTTCTGCGCCACACACGGAATTCTGCACGATCACTAGAGTCGGGCTGATGTTGTGTATCAAACTCAACAAAAATTGTACCTGCTGGAATATTTTTTCCACCTCCTGCAAGATCTAATTTTTCAATCGCTTGACGTGTGCTATCATACAAGGGAGCATTTACAGTGCTCCATGTTTGTGTTGCACCACTATAATATTTTACACTCCAATTAGCACCAAGGCCCGGAGTTGTGGTTTTAATCCACACACTGCCATTAACGGTTGCTGTGGTAAAACTTGGTATTTGAGTATGCGGACTCAACACCAATGATCTACTATTTTCAAAATTTTCAACTACAGGGGCCCATGCACTGGTTGTTGCAGTGGTCTTGTAGTAAAGTGTGTTAAGATAATTTAGTCCGTTGTCTGATGTAACGTACATAGCATAGTCGCCTTGCTTACCAAAATTATCTTTTGGTCTTCCAGCTAATGATGCTGTGGTTTTATTTGTGTCGTCAATAATTAAAGGTGTTTTAGAAACAAATGATCCACGCCCACTTGAATTCCATTCATTAATTCCAAACAATGTAGATTTTGTATCTAGCCAGTATGTTCCTGCAGTTGGTGCACCGCTTGGGATATCAGTCTTGGGTACTAAGGCACCTAAGTCAACATCGGCACGAGCAACATATGCTCTTGAGCTAACACCTAACAAACTATACGCGGCCTGTAGCCCGTATTCGTTTAACTCGCCGCCGTGAATTGGATTTCCGTTAACATCAGTGTAGAATGTTGGGGTACCAAATGTGTCTGTTAAATCTCGCTGACTTGTAATTATCCAGACCTTACCAGCATTCGCGGCAGTTGTTCCCTGCGCTGTGCCTGTGCCTGAGGAATTCTTTTTGTCTTGCGCAGTTGCAACAAAAATCATCGGTGTTGTTGATGGAGCCGAAGGAGTATAAAAACTTTCGTCTATTACACTTACTGAAACTCCTGGTGAACCTAATGTAGCCATTATCAATCTCCTTGGTGGATTACTTTGTTTTATTTAGCCGGTATGGTAAAAAAATAGTGGTTAAATACAAGTAGAAAAGGGCACTAAAAGGGCGGTATATGAGAAAATTATGTAAACAATGCGGTCAACGGCCACGTGCTATTAACTATTATAAAGAAGGTAAAACATTTTATAGGTCTAAATGCGACCATTGTGCTAGAGGTAGCCAAAAAGAAAGGCCCCTATGGGCCTTGTCTGGATATCAAAAAAAGAATTCTTGCGATAGGTGCGGGTTTAAATCACCTCACACAGAATCGTTTAACGTATTTCATGTGGATGGTGATTTAACCAATTGCAGGTACGCCAATCTTAAGACTGTGTGTGCAAACTGTCAGAGAGTTCTGCATAAAGAGGGCGTTCGCTGGCGTCAGGGGGATTTGACACCTGACTTTTAATGGCATTGAATAAATCATCAATAGTCCCATCATTGTCTATGGTAACGTCAATGGCTCCGCCTACCCAGGCAGATTCACTAGAATGGATTCCCTGTTGTTCGAGGCGCTGTCTGCCTATTGCCCAACCCACAGTTCTTTCACCTTTATTAAAGTTCACTGCATGATCGTACCAGTCTGGTTCGGGTCCTCGCCTAACACGAATAACTTTTCCGCCAGCGTTTTTAATAGCAGTTATTTCATTAGGAAAACGAACATCGCTAATCACAATGTCGTCTTTGCTGTTGCGCAATCTATTTTCTAAACTAGCAATCCAAATATCATCGTGGAATCCTTGGCGGCAGACTTCTGTGCCCCAGTGTTGTAATACCCAGCGAGGTGTTAGATTGGGCATGTTTAATCGGTCAGCCCACCATGCGTCAACCTGTTCACGCCATTCTCGAGCTTCGTTGGTGCGGCCTTCTAGGAGAACACGATCCCATCCGAATACAGCTGATACAGCATCCTTTAATGTATTGGCAAATGAGTCACGTCGAAATCCGTGAAAATTAACTAGATAATCTGCGGCAGTATCTTTGCCCGAACCAATAAAACCAACGAACCCAATAATCATAGTGTCTCCTTGCGATACTATAATTTACTATAATTAGGTATAATTGTCAATAATTTTATTAGCCAATTACAAATGTCAACGGAGTTCCGCCTTCTTTGTAGTTGATTAGATCTGCTTCGAGGATTTCTATTTCAGCTTTGCCTTCGTTTTTAAGGGCTGTGCCGTTTAACTGTGTACCGCCCTGAGGACTGGCGATTGTGCCAAATTTTTCACGTGCTTCGCCCAGCATGATTTTGCACGTGGCCAAACTATAATCTTTTAACCATTGTCCTGCAAACGGGTCTTGTAATAGATTAAAGTCAGGACGATAATTGTACATCCACATCAGCACTTCTTCGCTACTCCTAGGCCGTTGCATGATGGTTAACAATTTTGTAGTTTTATTAAATGTGAAATTAATGTCGCTACCAAACATTTTACCTACTTGCTTTTGGTATGAAGCAAAGGCATAATAAGTGGCTAGGCCACCCATGTTTGTACTGGTTAACAAGTAAGTGTTGGAATAGGCCAAGTTGAACGGTTCAAACAAACTTCCGCCGTCGCCGCCTCCGGATCTTGATCCAATACTACGTCTAAATAGTTGTCGAACTTCTGTAACTTCTTTAGGCAAAACATAATCATTTTGATCTACCTGAAGAGTTAATACTCCGAAGCTTTCTTCAGCCGCGTTGCTACTGCGTTGGCGGAATTTTGCAAGGGCACGATCTATTCCGGTATTGTAATGTACTGGATCTAGTTCTACATCAACCATGCCTGCGCCCAACATGGCCTGCACATAGTCAATCACTTTTTGGCGTTCGTTTTCGGTTTCAGTCATACGAATATTTATCTATAAATATAAGACTATGCCAAGACTATCACTATATCGTCCAGAAAAAGGACCTGATTTTAAATTCTTAGATCGTGTAATTAACGAGCAATTTCAAGTTGGCGGTACAGATGTATTTGTACACAAATATCTAGGCCCAGTTGATCCTACTCAAGGAGAAAGTACGCCCAGTACTCCTGTGAACGCCAACGAAATTCCAGAATTAGGAATACAGGATCTTATCTTTATGGAAAATAGAGATCGTCATTATGCCCCTGATGTCTATGTAATGCGTGGAATTTATACCATGCAGGATTTAGATTTTAACCTAAGTCAGTTTGGTCTATTTTTAACCAATGATAATATTCTAATAACATTTCATCTAAAAAATACTGTGGATAATTTGGGTAGAAAAATCATGGCAGGTGATGTGATAGAATTACCACACCTTAAAGACGAATATGCCCTAGACAATAGTCTAGTGGCTTTAAAAAGATTTTATGTTGTGCAAGACGTAACAAGGCCCGCCAGTGGATATTCAGCCACATGGTATCCTCATCTTGTACGTGCTAAATGTGTTCCGTTAGTTGATAGCCAAGAATTTAAAGAAATATTGGATGCCGATGCAGGTGCAGGAGATGGCAGTACGCTACGCGACCTCTTGAGCACATACCAACAGAGCATTGAAACCAATGATCAAATTATTGCACAGGCCGAGGCCGATACTCCTCAAAGTGGATTTGACACCACTAACCTTTATGTGATCCCCACATCGGAGTCAACAGGATTGGTTAATATTAATGATACCAGTCGTATCAGCACTCTTGATGCAATTGGCGATGCCAGTATTGAGCAGGCCATATTAGATGCCAGTATGGTACTGCAAAGTCCCAATCAAGACTACTATGTCAAGTCAGGGTATCTTGCGGGTGACGGTAAACCGCCAAATGGTGCACCATACGGGTTTGGAATATCTTTCCCAACTAATCCTATCGTAGGTCAATTTTATTTGAGGACTGACTACTTACCAAATAGACTGTTTAGATATGACGGAAGACATTGGCTCAAATTTGAGGACAATGTTAGAATGACTTTGAACAATTTTGGGTCTGCAGATGTGGCTTCGGGAACATGGGCAGGAAAAGCCGTACGTCAAACACAGAAAACAGGATTTATCAATAACACAAATACAGCTACTATCGCTGGAGAGGTTGTGGTAGAACGACAAGCTCTAAGCAAAGCACTTAAACCTAAAGCGGACGGTTAATAATGGACTTTTTCTATGATGGTCAGGTACGAAGATACCTAACACAATTTATGCGTATCATGAGCAACTTTTATGTTAAAGATGCTAAAGGTCAACTGACTAGAGTTCCTGTACGGTATGGGGACATGAATCGCCAAGTTGGTTCAATACTGAAGAAAAACAGTGAAAATACCATACCTAGTGCGCCATTTATTGCCTGTTATATCAAAGATTTGCAGTTTGACCGTTCAAGATTACAAGACCCTAGTTTTATCAGTACTACTAATATTAGAGAACGTGCAGTTGATCCAGTAACAGGCAAGTATGTTAATCAACAGGGCAAAAATTATACAGTAGAAAAAATCATGCCAACTCCATACTTGGCAGATTTTGCGGCAGATATATGGACCAGTAATACAGATCAAAAATTGCAGTTGTGGGAACAAATTGCAGTATTATTCAATCCTAGTTTGGAATTACAGACTACTGACAACTATATTGACTGGACCAGTATTAGTGTGTTAACTCTAAAAAGTCAATTGTGGAGTAGTCGGAGTGTACCTCAAGGATTAGAGCAAGATATAGACATCTTGAACATGACCTTTGAAACTCATGTTTGGATTACTCCTCCGGTTAAGGTCAAACAACTTGGAGTTATTACCAAAATTATTACCAATGCCTTTGCAATTCCTGCAGGCACAATTGCGGCAGACTTTAATAATGGTGATGCGGTACTAGGAGCAATGAGTTCTGATGTGTTTACTACGATAATTACTCCCGGAGAATTTGATCTACTGGTATTAGACAATGTGGCCAAGTTAATTTCAAATGGCTCACAGGGAAATGTTATTAATATTTCAGTTCCCGGGATTGAAAATTCTTGGTTAAAATTATTAGATCTATACCCGGGGCAATTCCGTGCAGGATTAAGTCAATTAAGATTATCTAAACCAGACGGTAATGAAATAGTGGCCTACATCAGCATGGATCCCACAGATGAATCTAGGATGATTTTAAATTTTGACGCAGACACTGTGCCTAGCAATACTATCATTGCAGGTAGAGGAACAATAGATGCTATTATTAATCCCGAAACATTTAATCCACAGAATAAAATCACAGGCACACGATATCTAATATTAGAAGATTTAAACATCAACAGTGAATACGGTCAGCCTGGTTATGACGGTCCGGATGCTTGGAAAAATGCCGATGATACTGATCCGCAGGCACACGCCAATGATATTATAGAATGGGATGGCAGTGCATGGACTGTGGTATTCAATTCAGCTAATACCTCCTCAGTAACTTACATAACTAACTCATACACCGGTGTCCAATACAAGTGGGCACAGCATTCTTGGAGCAAGAGTTTTGAAGGTGTTTATGATAAGGCTTTATGGCGTCTAATTCTTTAAATCAAATTATCTGTAGTGGCGGATTATTCCTAGCCAAAGATACCAAACGATTCTTATTACTGCTGAGAAGTCAAGGAAAAACTGCGGGCACATGGGGACTGGTTGGAGGCAAAAAAGAGCCTGCAGATCTTACACCTTACGATGCACTGACCCGCGAAATTTCAGAGGAAGTGGGCGCAACACCTAAGATAAAAAAAGTTGTGCCATTAGAATTGTTTACCAGCAACGATCAAAATTTCCACTATAATACCTATGTATTGATAGTTGACAAAGAATTTACCCCTGTGCTCAACAAAGAACACGAGGGGTATGCTTGGGTAAAATACAGTAGCTGGCCTAAGCCACTACATCAGGGTGTAAAAAATAGTTTTGTCAACAAAACTATCAAAACTAAAATCGAAGTCTTGTTAGATTTAATCTAACAAATCAGGACCAAACGCCCATGTGCCTAGATGGCGCATTTCCATACTGAGATTTGTATCAATTTTTACAGTATAACCTGCATCGGCCATCTTCATGCAAAAATCCATGTCCTCGCCTAGATGATCGTTGCTTTCCTCAGTCCAATGAAATTCAAACCAAGGTTTAGGGATTTCTTGTAGTATACTGGTCTTGACCAACATACAGCCCATACCTATACCTTCAACGGGTACCAATTTATCTCGTGGTTCAAATGGTAGGGGATTTTCCCAGTCGCCTATGGTCTCGTATGCAACACCTTTAGCTGGTAACTGTCTACGAATGTAATTGCAGGCCACAACTGGTTCATTATGTGCTAGTAATCTCAAGGCAGTGGTAGCTGGAAATATCATGTCTGAGTCTAACCACAACATATATTCTGCGCCGATAGCCTGAGCTTCGGCGGCTAATCTAGCCCGTTGTGTGAGCAATACAGTACTGGCATCGTATACCACATGAGTATCGAGGCCATTCATTGTGTTTAGTTTGACCAGTTCTACCAAACATTTGCTAAACCCAGCATGTAACATGTCTCTGCAGGGCACTAACACGGCAAGTTTATTTTTCTTCAGGCTCCACTTGCTGGCCGAAAAAACGTTCTTGCTCATGCGCCGGCTACATCTTGACTCAGTGTTTCGCCTTGAATAACCAATTCAAGAACAGAGTTAATGATGTCCTGTGTACGTTTGGCACAGAGAATAAAATCTGTTGGGCTTAATTTGCAGGTAGCCGACATGGTTTCGTAACTGACACGTTCTTTGGTCAGCACTTCGAGAGCACTGGTACGAGCCAGTGTTTCGATAAAATTTTGCTGAACGATCTCATCCTTGTTTGACAATAGTTCGATGCAGGCATCTTCTTCCATGTCATTGGCAAGATCTAACAAAATTTCTAACTCTTGGTTTTCTTCTGGAAGACGGCTGTCGATTTCTTCAAGTGTTTTAATTCTTTCTAAGAAAGCCATTAGGGTTTTTGGATTCGACGCACGATCGTTCCATGTAACATTGTCCAATTCCCAACGACTAGGTCCAGTTTGTGCTAAGGTAAGAATTTTATCTATGTCTAATTTTCTATTTTTCATTTTAATCCGTTATGAATAGGTGTAAGGCGTAGTCCTACCACCGAATGTTGAGGAGAAAGCAATTGTGGTACCAGTTGCTTTACCGCCGTAACTATTACCCAGTGTAGCACTAAGTCTAATGTTTAGGCCGGCTGACGGAGCTGTGTTTGTATATGCCTGATAAACACCGCCCATCTTTATTGCTGATCCTGTTGCTGGTAAAATTGCCATCTGTTATTTTCCTCGGTGGCTGGTTATTTATTGACCAGCTGATTCACCAACTGCTGAAGTTGAGCGATTTGCTGTTGCTGTTCTTTTATGGCTTCAACCAACAATGGTACCAATTTTTCGTACTGAACCGTTTTATAGTTTTCACCTGATTTACTTACACCTTCTGCTGTTTGATCAAATGGTGCTAGTTTAACTGCCTGGGGTAGTACTGCTTCTACCTCATCGGCAAATAATCCAACAACGTCTACATTTTTTTCGAATCCAAAACTCTCAGCAAGATCGTTTGGTGTATAAGTGATACCATTTAGATGCAATACTTTTTCTACTGCATTGTTAATGGGGTTGACGTTTTCTTTTAATCTACGGTCCGAATAGTAGGCTGTAATTTCACTAGTGGCAATGATTTGACCAGTCACATGTAATGCTTGTGCAGGTGCTGTGTTTGCAATACCAACATAACCTGCAGAACTGATACGCATACGTTCAAATGTAGATGTAAGATTTGTGGTGGTATCATCATGTGTGTAAAACGATAAATGTGTACCCCAGGTTGACGCACTTGCGGTTCTTTGTCCACTGATCCCACACCAGTGACTTCCAGGACCAGTACTAAACCACACACCAACTGATGTATCGTCATTGTTACTGTTGTCAATCGTAAGGCCTTTCATTGAAGTACCGTTGACAGCATTACCGCCGGTAATAGTTGCACCTGCTTCTCGAATGTGTAATCTAGTGCTCGGTGTAGACACGCCGCCGATACCAACTAACCCGGAATTGTTAATTAATAAGCGTAAATTTGTTGTGTTGTAAAATCCAAATTCGCCGGCACCTGTTGCACCTGCAACAAATTTCATCATTGCATCGCCGCTATTCACTGCTGTCGCTAGGCCTACAGTATAACCATTGGCATTATTTCCGTTATATTGTATTTTTGTAGCTACTGAATCAGCAAATGCCAACGGAACCCCAGGAGTAGTAGTGCCAATGCCCACATAACCAGTACTAGCGTTAAATCCTACCGGTACACTGGTTGCTACAGTCGCCGCGGCTGAAGTTGATCCACTTGCACTAACACCTACGATGTATTCAAATGCGTTGGTGTTAGCAGTGGCGTTGATGTTGCCTGTATAGCCTGCGCCAGCACTGGCACTGTCTGCTAATACAGCTCTTTGTACATATGTTGTGCTGGTGTTACCACCGTGAACAACCACGTTACCGCTATATGTTAACGCACCAGAACCTGCACGGCCTAGTTTAGAAGTGGTATCTGCATTACCAAATATGATATATCCGTTTGCGGGGCTTTGTTGACCTCTGATACTCATAGTATCGGCGATATTAATATCGCCAATCCAGGCATCATCTCCGACTTTAAAGTTGGTTCCACTGCCGTTATTTGTAGCCGCAATAGTATCTGCAGTTAATGATCCCGAAGAAGGATTAATGTAAACAGTACTAGTTGTATAAACACTCATTGCAGTTGCTGATGCATTATTAGCACTAACAAATGTTGGGTAATATGATGCACTGGCAGGTTGTGCCTGTGTTTGAACTTGAGCAGAAGAACCCGCACTTCCTGAAGCACTATCTGCCTGTACAGCTCTCTGCACATACATAGTACCAGTACTGACATAAGTAGGAGCACCCGCACCTGCACTTTGTAGGAATTGACCTGCTGTACCGGGTCCAACAAATCCAGTTGTATTAGCGGCTGATTGATAGTGTAGCTGACCAGTAGTACCACCTGCAATGGCCACACTGCTGGCCATCAATGTGGCAGTATTCAAGGTCCAGGTCTGTGCAGTACTGCCATTAAATGCCGAACCAGTTAAGCCAGTTCCTGCAGAATGTGAAGCAATGGTTGCATAGGCAATACCCGCATTAGTCGTAGTAGAAGCCGAAACTGAATTGGCCATCAATGTGGCAGTATTCAAGGTCCAAGTCTGTGCAGTACTGCCATTAAATGCTGATCCAGTTAAGCCAGTTCCTGCAGAATGTGAAGCAATAGTTGCATAGGCGGTGCCCGCATTAGTTGCAGTAGAGGCCGAAACTGAATTAGCCATCAATGTGGCAGTGTTCAATGTCCAAGTTTGTGCAGTACTGCCATTAAATGCTGATCCAGTTAATCCAGTTCCTGCAGAAAGTGAATTGCTTACTTGCACAGCACTGGCCATCAATGTGGCAGTGTTTAAGGTCAAAGTGATTGCCGCACTACCGTTATAACTGGTGCTTGGAGATCCGCTCAGACCAGTACTGATTGTTAATGCGTTGGCCACACTGCCTGCGCCTCCGACAGCACTGTCTGCCTGTACAGCTCTCTGTACATACATAGTACCAGTACTGACATATGTAGGAGCACCTGCACCGGCACTTTGTAGGAATTGACCTGCTGTACCAGGTCCAACAAATCCTGTGGTATTGGCGGCCGATTGATAATGTAGTTGACCAGTAGTACCTGCTAAAATGTTGGCCGCATAACCAACTTGTATAGTTGAAGTAGTAGTATAAACAGGAGCACTGGCGCCAGCTGATACTAATAGTTGACCACTAGTGCCAGGGCCAACAAAAGCAGTGGTATTAGCCGCACTTTGATAAACTAATTGGCCAGTAGTACCAGCAGTAATATTATCCGAATATCTAGCACTGTTGACATAGATGCTGGCAGTATTAGTATACGTAGGAGCACCTGTGCCAGCCGACACTAACAACTGACCACTGGTGCCAGGCCCTGCAAACCCAGTAATACCGGGTGCCGATTGATAGACCAATTGACCAGCAGTGCCGCCGGCAACATTGCTTGAAGTGGTAACTGTGCCTGTTACATTACCTGTGATGTTACCAATAATACTGCCACTGGCATAGATAGTGCCGTTGACCTGTAATTTATAAGCACCTTGGCTGGTCGTATAGCCCATCAGGCTATAACCATTGGTGTCAATTCTATTATATTCGGTATTGTTTACGCTGAAGGTTATAGGTGAGCCAATAGCATTAACAGTACCAGTGGTGATCGCACCTGCACTATTCTGTAAGAACGACAAATTACTGGCTATGGTCATCTTGGTTTCCTAAATTATTCACTATATTTACCGGCTAAATTTTTAACCAATTCTTCTAATTTTTCTATTCTGCTGTTTTGATCATTGATGGTCTGTTGCTGTTCTTTGATAGCCTCAACTAATAACGGCACTAGTTTTTCGTATTGAATAGTTTTATAGTTTTCACCTGATTTACTGTCGCCATTTTCACCTAAGTCAAAGGGCGCAAGTCTTGTAGCTTCAGGTAAAACTGCTTCTACTTCATCTGCAAATAAACCTACTAGTTTAGTCTTTTGATCGTAGCCAAAACTGGCCGCCAATTCATTTGATGTATAAGTTATACCATTTAATGACAACACTTTTGTAACCGCATTGTCAATAGGCTTGACATTTTCTTTTAATCTTCGATCTGAAAAATATGCTGTAATCTCACCAGTAGCAACAATTGATCCAGTCGTGGACGTTGTGGATGTTCCTACTGACAATGCACTGGTAAAATAACCCCAACCGCCGCTGTAAAGACCAATAGTGTCAGCGGCCGCGGCTGTGGTAAAAAATCCATTATAATACTGGTCAACACGGAATCTATAAACACCTGATGCACTTGATACACGTAAGGTGTTATCGATTCCGTTACCTACAACATCAAACATAGCACCTGGAGAGGTTGTGTTAATACCAACTTTTCCAGTAGAATTAACTAAAAACTTTAATGTACCACCACTGTAAAAACCATGTTCACCTGCCGAAGTTTGACCAGCATTATACTTGAACAGGCCGTCGCCACTATTTACTGCGGCTTGTTTTTCAATAGCATAGTAGTTGGCCGCGTTGGCATTCAGTTGAATCTTTAAACCCGTAGCATCAGTGAATGATAATGGCGCACCTGGGGTGCCTGACCCAATCATTACACTACCACCACTTATTAATAAGTTTCCGCCTGAACCACCGTTTTGGTTAACACGGATAGACATGTTGTTATAACTGTTAAGATAAGCAGTATTACCATTTTCGTAGATACTAAATGAGTTAACTGAACCAGTACAATTTAAGAAGTATCTATCAGTTCCTGAATTAACGTTGATTGCTAGAGCAGTTGATCCAGGAGTAGAAATGTAATGTTGTCCAGTAGCTGGATTGATATAAAAGCTACTGGTAGTATACTCTGACATCGCAGTCGCTGATGCATTGTTAGCCGACACAAATACTGGATAGTAGTTAGCGTTGGCTGTTTGAGCCTGTGTGGTCACCTGTGTAGCACTGGCCGCGGCTAAACTGCTAGGAGCAACCCAGGTTGGGGGTGCATCGCCGTTACTCTGTAGTACTTGGCCACTTGATCCGTATGCTGTGCCACTTGCCCCAAAACTAACACCACCGTTGGCTGTCAATCGCAATCTTTCTGTAGCACTTGTATTCCATCTATGGGTTAAGTACCCCATAAAATATGATTGTGCATTTCCAGTTCCAAATGCACTACTAACGCCAGCGGTAGTACCAGTATTAAGGTTGAATACAAGTGCGTTACCGTCAGTGGTTCCCAGAGAGTCGTGTCGACTTTGGACATAATGTGTATATCCACCTGAACCATACTGAAATGCTATTTGAGAAAGGTTACTACCACCACTAGAAACATCACCATTTACCAGTTGTATTTTGGCATTTGAATATGTGGTAGTACCGCCTATTGCTACAATGCCACTAGTAACATATAAAGAGTTTGTCATAGTTGTAATACCATTATGGTATGTACCACCGTTGACCGCAAATTTCTCACCAGAGTAACCTGTGGTTCCTCCAACTACCATTATATTACTAGTTCCAGATGTAATAGTTACAATAGATGCACCATTGGCCTCTGTGACATCATCTTCTCTAATGATCCTAAAAGCACCGTAATAGTTGTCTATACTCCATCTGTAACCAAAACCTGGAGAACGCATTACGAATTGGCCGCCTTCACCTGCAGGATCTGTGATAGATTCAATACGACCAGAAACAACTAGTTTACTGCTGGTGCTTAAGAAAGTTGTATTAACGCCAACTTGCCCAGTAGCAGGATTAATTATGAATGTTCCTGTTGTGTAAACACTCATCGCAGTCGCTGATGCATTGTTAGCACTGACAAATGTTGGATAGTAATTTGCACTAGCAGGTTGTGCTTGAGTGTTAACCTGACTTGCAGAGCCAGCGGTGCCCGAAGCACTGTCTGCTTGTACGGCTCTTTGCACATACATAGTACCAGTACTGACATATGTAGGAGCACCTGCGCCCGCACTCTGCAGGAATTGGCCAGCAGTACCAGGTCCAACAAATCCTGTGGTATTAGCCGCGGATTGATAAACCAGTTGTCCAGTAGTACCACCTGCGATAGCCACACTGCTGGCCATCAATGTGGCAGTATTCAATGTCCAAGTCTGTGCAGTACTGCCGTTAAATGTTGATCCAGTTAATCCAGTACCCGCTGTATGGGCCGCAATGGTTGCATAGGCAATACCTGCGTTGGTTGCTGTAGAAGCCGAAACTGAATTGGACATCAATGTAGCAGTGTTTAAGGTCAAAGTGATTGCCGCACTGCCATTATAACTAGTGCTTGGAGATCCACTTAGACCGGTACTGATAGTCAATGCATTGGCCACACTGCCTGCACCGCCAACTGCACTGTCTGCTTGTACGGCTCTTTGCACATACATGGTACTAGTGCTGACATAAGTAGGAGCACCTGCACCCGCACTTTGTAGGAATTGACCAGCAGTACCGGGACCAACAAATCCAGTGGTATTGGCCGCACTTTGATAAACTAGCTGACCAGTAGTGCCTGCTAATATGTTAGCTGAATAACCGACCTGGATAGAACCTGTATTGGTATATACCGGAGCACTTGCGCCGGCTGAAACTAATATTTGATTAGCAGTACCAGGACCAACAAACCCAGTAGTATTGGCCGCACTTTGATAAACTAATTGTCCGGTAGTACCTGCTAATATGTTGGCCGCATAACCAATTTGTGCAGTAGACGTCGTAGTCCATTGCGGTGCTGTTGCACCTGCATTAACTGATAAAAATTGTCCAGCAGTACCAATGGCTAACATGCCTGTGGCATTGGCGGCTGTTTGATAATGGATGCTACCTGTAGCACCTGCTAGTACGTTGGCCGCATAGCCGACTGAAATACTAGCAGTGTTAGTATAAGTAGGAGCACCTGTGCCAGCTGATACCAGTAGTTGACCACTAGTACCAGGACCTGCGAACCCAGTAATGCCAGGTGCTGATTGATAAACCAATTGGCCAGCAGTGCCACCTGCAACGTTACTTGAAGTAGTAACTGTGCCTGTGACGTTACCAGTGATGTTACCAATGATACTACCACTGGCATAGATAGTGCCGTTGACCTGTAGTTTATAAGCACCTTGGCTGGTCGTGTATCCCATTAAACTGTAGCCGTTGGTGTCGATCCTATTATATTCAGTATTGTTCACACTAAAAGTTATAGGTGACCCAATAGCGTTGACAGTACCAGTGGTGATTGCACCAGCACTGTTTTGTAAGAACGACAAATTACTAGCTATAGTCATATTGATTTTCCAAATTATTCACTGTATTTACCAGTGAATAGATTAAGCCTGAGCTTCGCCCCAACGTAATACCAAGTTAGCGTTAACAGCACTACCCTGTGTCACATACACGTTGATCATCAGCACGTCTGGACCGTTTGGATAAGTTCCTCTACCTCCGATTGGAGTATTAGTCAACTCTTTCAATGGTGATAGATCTAGTCCGTCTTTTGAACTTGGGCTTGAGATAAAGGAGAAAATAGTTTCACCCGGTGATGCATATTGATTTCGACTAAAAGTCAATGCTGTACCGTTTTGAATCTGCCCAACTAGTGCGGCACTTAATGTAACAGTACCTGCACCAATCGACGACACAGTTGTAGCACCTTGCAAGAACACACTACCAGAAACAGCATCACCTACTTGTAGGTTAGTGTTGGTTGTTAGTGTAAGTGTTGTAGTACCGGTGTTGGCAATAGCACCTAAGTTAATGTTTTGCGTAAAGGCATTATCGAATGTAATACTTGATCCGGCCGCCACTTGGCTAAAGCTAGGCTGTCCTGTACTGGTTAAACTGTTCCAGGTAACGTTAGCAGTGTTTGTGGGATAGTTACTTGGATTTAGTACTCCTTCAATGACCAAAGCCTGACCAGCCGCCGCACTACCCGCAGTAATTTCAATACCTTGTAGTAACAATTGAGCGCGATTAATCAATTCACGTACACCTAAGTCGCCTGTGATAGCATTACTAACGCTGGGTGCTAGACGAATAGCAAACGCTGTGGTTTTTCTAACCTGAGCACTGACGTTAGTAGCTTGGTAGTTAAAAATGTAACCACGGTCATTGTCAAATTGTCCGTCTGTTAAGAATGCTGAACCCCAATGGCTGATTACCGGACTGGCTGTTTGACCAATGACGATAACGCCTGCTCCTGCTGAGTGTGCCGCGGCTGAACCGCCTGAGAATGTTCTGTTGGTGCCCGCAACCCATTGTGTAACAGTGGCCGCTCTGGTAAGTCCACTTAACACCGCAGTACCACTACTGGCAGTTCTAGCGGTATAACTGATCTGTTCATTATCAACCAGTACAACTCCTGCACTTGGAAGATAAGTTACATCGGTAACAGTCATCTGTGTGCCCACAGAGCTAAGAGCGTCTGTTAATGTTGTACGACCACTTTCGTTTTGTACTTCATAACGAACCGGCATGTTACCCGAACGCATATAAGCTTCTGTATTAACGTTGGAATTTTTTACACGGTGTACAGTGATATAATTTCCGTCTGGGCCACGTAGCATCCAGTCAATAAATCCAGCACCGTACCATGTCCATTGTAGGCCAATCATCTGCATCTTGTTGGGCAATAGATTGTATCCGCTTGGATTATATACACCGTTTGATCCATCGCAACGATCTATGTTCCACTGATATTGAGGATATAAAAGATCTTTAACCTTGAGCATTTTAGTGCCAGATGCGGATGCACTGCCTCTATAGTCAGGTGTCACATACATAGTTGTATTATTGGTAATAGCAGAAACCACGTGAGTCATACCTTTGATAACCACGCGATCACCTGCCGCCAATTGTTCAGTAAATCTTGAATTAGTTCCTGTAACTAGGTTAGAATCTGGTGTCACTGCCACAGTACCCGCAGTCTGTGCAGTGGCAGTTCTTAGGCCCAGCGCCATCAGCTGGCCGTCATACTGCCAATACATACCATTTTGATCGTCAAATGTTCCTGCACGAACAGTTGAACCATACCAGGTAACCATAGATACTAGGCAAGGTGTTGATAATACCGCTGTGGTAGCACCTAACAAACTGGTTGATAAGAATGTAAATGTACGTTCGTCTACAATGGTAGCCACAGTGTAGTTACCGTTATAACCTGTAGTGGTTACTCCGCTGATAGCAATTACTGCGCCAGCCTGTAGTCCGTGATCGATATCGTCAGTGATCACTGTTACTGTAGATCCAATACTGGTACCACTGGCTGTGATGCTACGGACATCGTAGTTGGGTGCAAACAGAGCACCTGTATTATAGTTGATTGATTTACCAGATTGATAACGGATATATTTCTTACTCATACGCACAGCCTGGCCGCCGTGTGCCGGACCGCCGGTGCCCAAACTTACACCGCCGTCGAAGGGTCTGTGAACATAAAAACTATCTGAGCGAACATACACGCTTCCAGCAGGAGTACCAGTAATAGTTCCCACATTTCTAGCAGGGTAAGTCAGTGTAGTTGCACTAGGCACACTGGAAATATAAAACGGTCCTTGGCATAATGTATTATTATTAGAACCGTTATCGCTGGTAATAGCAACATAAATGCTGTCGCCCGGAACTAACCCGTGATTGCTGGTAAAAGTTACAGTTACAGTGCCAGTAGTGGTTGCGCCACTGCCTGCTGTTGAAAATGTAGGTGTACCAATAGATCCGCCGGTATAAAATCCGCCTTTTCTAATCTGTGTGTATACCTGGTTAACAGATTGACCAAAACTTGAACCTACACGAGCTTTGGCATAATATTTAAATGATGTTGGTGTTGGGACACTGTCAATGACAAATGATCCCTCTGCTCGAGCATATCCACTTACACTGGCATCAAGACCTTTGATTGTGATCGCAGTGCCTGTGGTCAACTGATGTGCGGCCGAGCAAGTGACTGTGATTAAACTTGCAATATCTGTGGCCGCTCCAAACGAATAGTCTGATGTAGTGGCTGTGATGGTTTGCAAGTCTGTACCTGGAATTTCATAAATGCCGGGATAACCTCGAACCATACTGATAGTCTGCCACTTGGTAGGCTGTAGTCCGTATTCAAAGTCAGCGTCCAGCATACTTTGTGGCAATGCTACACGAGTACGTTCAAATGCATCTGTGCCCATAGCCCACGGACGAACTGTTAATTCGTTCTTTTCAACAAATATTTGCAGTGTGTCACCGGACGACATGCCGCTGGTACTATACCCCAGCGTGATAGTGGTTATACCATCTGCGTTGTTTAATGTAGTCGGAAAAGCCGCAGTGTTTGCCCGGCTAAATCCTATACTGGTATTAGTATATCTGTTATCTGCAAAATTATAAATTACTGTATTTTTGGTAGTATTAGTAATTACTAAAATTTGGTTGAGGTCCCATTTACCCGGGATAGCAATAGTTCCTGCACCTGCTCCGCCAGGTGTAAAAACATAAGTTCTCATTAATTGCTTGGCCATTTTAAAAAATCCTTTTCTTTATTTGTTTAGTTACAGTCCCATGGCCACTGCCATTGCTGTAGCAAATCCGTTGACATCAGTACCGTTTTGTTGTAAATTACCTACTACATTTAAAGTACCGTTTATGGTACCGCCACTACTACTTATAGCATTCGAAATGCTCACTGAGTTGAAGCTGATGACTCCAACTACTACACCGTTTGCTGGAATACTGCTGAAAATAACACTTGAACCGTTGTTAGCGGTATAGGTAGTGGGCATCTGCAATGTACCGTTTTGGTAAACCTGAACTGTTGCTGTGCTATAAGTAGTGGCAAAAGTTGTTGTGGTACCATTTGACGTGTATTGATTAAATGTATATGCCTGTTGAGCATTTACAGCATAATTCTGGCTGACCACTACACGAACAATATCGTTAACATTGCGTCCGTTGTTTAATACCACCGAGGTACCATTGCTGGCAGTGTAATCACCAGAAGCAAGATTAACACCGTTAGCATATACCTGTATCTGGCCAACTGTGTATCCGCCACTAATGGTGAATGTAGTTTGACCCGCTGTGGCTGTGAACTCTTGTATACTTGTAGGTAATACCTGTGCACCGTTGGTATAGATATTACCGGCATACAATGCCCCACCGATACCTGCTCCGCCTACTACCTGTAGAGCACCAGTAAGGGTTGAAGTAGCACTGGTCACTCCGGTGATAACAAGGTTAGTACCAGTTACTGTACCACCAACAAACATACCTCCACTGACACCTACACCCCCTGTGACTATCAATGTACCACTGGCAGTAGATACAGTAGGAGTGTCCCATTTGTTCATGGTCACTGCTACCATGGTGTTGGTCACTGTGGTAGCAGTGACTGCCACCAAGAATTTCATCTGTGTACCAGTTGTGGTTGTGCCAAATACCAAATCACCGTTACCGGCAGTGGCATTTTTACCAACCATAATATAGCCATCATTGGCTGTCAGTGCTGTGCCTAAACTGTTGGCCTGTGTGCCATCCCACTGACTGCTGGTAATACCCATGTCAATATAAGCATTGCCCAATGTTACGTTGTCTGCTGATGCAACGATATCAGTTGATGCTTTGGCGCCACTATTAACGTTTTGTACGTTAATTTCCATGTAGTCATTATAATTACCAGAGGCCTGGAACATGGTCTGACCAAATGGTGTATAGTTGGCCACACCTGCATACAGCGCACCGTTACCTGTGGCATCACCGAGGAACACACCGCTGGTAGCAGTAACTTGACTTACCAAAATACCTGCATTAGTACCAGTAATAACCCCGTTGACTGTTAAATTGCCTGAAACAACTGCGTTTCTTCCCACAGTTAGATCATATGCTACTCCGATGCCGCCTGCAACATATAATGAGTTAGCAGATAAAGTTGCAGTACTCGATGCAGTACTGGCCACAGTCAACTGATTGGCAAAATAACTGTTACCCGAAACTCCAAGACCACCTGCACTAACAACTAATGATTGACCCACAGCCTGTGATGCACTGGCAACACCAGTGGCCGTCACTGTGACCTGAGTAACATAAGCCGGTGTGGCTCCGTTACTGGCCAATACGGCCCCAGGTGTTCCGCTAACAGCCAACATGCCTGTGGCATTAGCGGCTGTTTGATAGTGTATACTACCGGCCGCGCCGCCTAACACGTTGGCCGCATAGCCAACTTGAATTGTTGTGGTATTGGTATATACTGGAATGGCCGCGCCAGCTGATACTAACAGTTGACCTGCTGTACCTGGTCCGACAAACGCAGTGGTGTTGGCCGCACTTTGGTAGACTAATTGACCAGCAGTACCGGCCAGTATGTTAGCTGAGTAACCAACTTGTATTGTTGTAGTATTGGTAAATGCAGGGGCGCCTACACCAGCCACTAAAATTTGATTTGGTGTACCTGTGCTTAAGAAGCTGGTAACGTTAGGAGCACTTTGATAATGCAACGATCCACTACCGCCGCCCGATATACTTCCAGCATAGCCAATAAAGAATGTTGAGGTATTAGTGAATACTGGACCAGTTGCACTAGCACCCGCCGATACTAGTATCTGTCCACTAGTACCCGGACCAAAATATGATGTAGCATTAGCCGCACTTTGGAATGGAACTTGGCCAACTGTACCTGCTAATAAATTAGCCGCATAGCCAATCTGTGCAGTAGATGTTGTTGTCCACTGAGGTGCAGTAGCACCTGCGTTGACTGTTAAAATTTGTCCAGCAGTGCCGATTGATAAGAATGTACTGGCATTGGCACCTGATTGATAACGTAAGCTACCTGCGGCGCCACCTAGGTCATTAGCTGAATAGCCAACTTGTATAGTTGAAGTTGACGCAAAGGTTGCTGTATTTGCACCCATTTGCAATAAAGTATACTGTGAACCTGTACCAATAAAACTTGTAACACCTGGAGCAGTTTGGAAAGGTATTTGACCTAATACGCCACCTGCAATGTTGGTAGCAGTTGTAGAATTACCTGCAGAGATTGCGCCTAATGCTGTCCATTGAGGCGCACTAGCACCGGCAGTCAGTACATACCCAGAGGTACCTAATGCCAACATTCCTGTAGCATTGGCCGCTGTTTGATAAGGCAAACTACCTGCCGCGCCTGCTAATAAGTTAGCACTATAACCTACCTGCTGTGTTGAAGTATTTGTTGATAGTAATGCACCTGCAATGGCCGCAAACCCAACTTGCGTAGTTGATGTACTTGTTGGTAGTAATACGCTTGCAGTAGTTGCAAATCCGACTTGTACAGTTGTAGTATTAGTAAATGATGGAGAACCTACGCCTGCTACTAACAGTTGACCAGGAGTACCTGTGCTTAAGAAGCTGGTAACGTTAGGAGCACTTTGATAGTGAATAGCACCATTACCGCCTGCTAGTACATTAGCTGAGTAACCAACTTGTACAGTTGTAGTATTAGTAAATGATGGAGCACCGACACCTGCTACCAATAGTTGACCAGGAGTACCTGTGCTTAAGAAGCTGGTAACGTTAGGAGCACTTTGATAGTGTAGTGAGCCATTACCGCCAGCTAGTACGTTGGCCGCATAGCCAATTTGAATACTTGAAGTTGATGCAAAAGTTGCGGTGTTCGCGCCCATTTGCAATAGAGTATATTGAGATCCTGTACCTATAAAAGCAGTAGCACCACTAGCTGTTTGGTATGGAATCTGACCCAATAAACCTGCCGCAATATTAGAAGCAGTGGTTGATGCACCGACATAGATAGAAGATGTTGTAGTGAAGACTGGTGCGCCAACTGCCGCAACTAACAGCTGACCGGGAGTACCTGTGCTTAAAAATGCTGTAGTGTTTGGAGCACTTTGATATAAGATAGAACCATTGCCGCCGGCTAATAAATTTGCACTATATCCAACCTGTATACTTGAAGTTGTTACAAATGATGCAGTGTTTGCACCCATTTGCAATATGGTATATTGTGTGCCTGTACCGATGAATGCAGTAGCACCGCTACCAGTTTGATATGGAATTTGTCCTAATGAGCCGCCTAACAAGTTAGTCGAGGTTGACGATGCGCCGCCAATTGTTGTACCACCAGCAGTTACTCCATCATGGAGTCTAAGTTGTTTGCTGGTTGTGTCGACCGTTAGTTCACCAATAGCACCTGTGTAGGTGTTATTCTGTGTTGCGGTTCCTCTTTTTAATTGTACTTGTGTAGACATGCGTTATTCCGTTTAAAATATTCCAAAGTCAAAATAATTTTGACCAGTAGGATCGTCAATTGTTCCAAAATCAGCAGTAAGGCCTTGCGCACCAGGGATAAAGGCAATATAAACTGAACTAGTGCCTGTGCTGGCCACGCTGATTCCTACTTGACCAATGATACTTGCTGTGGTTAAAACTGTTTTGTTATTTACAACTAGATTAGTTCCAGTATAGACTAATGCATTAGTTAATGTGGTAACGCTGGGAGCTAGCTGATAAGGTATCTGACCTGCTTGCCCGCCTAGCAAATTTGTAGCATTTGACGCAGTGGTAGATGATCCGCCAACTAATACACCATTGCTGTAAATGTTACCGGCATAAATTGATCCACCTACTCCTAGACCGCCTGTGACTAATACTGCGCCTGTGGTAGTTGATGTTGATGTTGCTGTACTGGTTACAACTAATGTTGTGGCTGTTAACTCGCCTCCGACAAATAGTCCTCCATTAATGCCCACACCTCCCACTACGGTTAGAGCACCTGTTGACGTAGAACTTGCGCCAGCAGTACTGGTTAATACTAATCTGGTTCCAGTGGTTACCCCGTTAACATTTAAGCCGCCGTTAATACCAACACCGCCTAGTACTTGGAAAGCACCCGAAGTTGGGCCAACTACACCTGTGGTGTTACTTACTGTGGTAATTCCAATAAAATTTGAATTGCCGCCAACTGTTAAATTAAGGCCAATACCAACACCGCCCTGTACTTGCAGAGCACCGGTGTTAGTTGATATTGATTGGATTGTGCTGGCTAAAGTCAGCGTACTTTGATAGCGAGGAGCACTGGCTCCGTCGCTGACTAAAACTTGCCCTACACCGCCAGGCCCAAAAAATCCTGTATTACCACTAGAAACTTGGTAAGGAATTTGCCCTGCAGTTCCACTTTGTAGGTTGGTTGCAGTAGTGGTAATGCCTTGAACAGACGCATTAATAGTACCAACTACTGTTAGATTTCTGCCTACCCAAACGTCAACGCCCACTCCTACTCCGCCTGCAACCTGCAAGGCACCTGTTACAGTTGAAACTGCGTTAACCGTTGAGAGGATAGTGCCCGTGGTTGATACCACAAGGCCTTTTTTGACTCTAAAGTCCTGGTTCGTTGCCATTTAGTTTCCCTTTCCACCAATAGGCTGGTTTGTTGATATATTTATACTATATCAAAGATTTGGTTTAATTAAAAAAAGAATAGGGCCCAAAAGGCCCTATTTTTATGCAATCAGCTGTTACGCTGTCATTGCAGTTCTTGCCACTTTGATCACCATAGATGACGGAGTGTAGTTTGGAGTAAATGTCAATGTCATTGTACCTCCACTGTATCCTGCATCAAATGATCCTAGTTCACCTGTTGAAGTCGCAATAGCATATTCAGTTAAGAATGCGTTTGTACCATCATGGAACAATAGGATTTCTTCTGCATGTATCTTAACACCGTCTACAATTTGAACAATATATTTTGCAGTTCTATAGGTAGCTCCACTATATGTGTCTAAGTTAACCAATGCGCTAGTAGTAATTGCTGAGCTGGTGTAACTTGATTGTAAATTGTTATTACTAAACAGTGCATTAATTACTGAACCTGCGGCCGCTGTACCAGCAGTAATACTACCACCTAATGTAATACTCTTAGCGAGACCCATACCACCTGTGGTTACAATGGAGCCAGCGTTAGTAGCATTACTGTCTGTGACGTTGTTTACCTGTAGGGTGTTGTTTAGTGTTGTAGAATTGGTTACTTGGAAAGTTCCACCAACTGTACCGTTACCGCTAACTGTCAAACTTGTTGCTGTAAAGTTAGTAGTAGTTGTACCACCGTTCAAGAATGTCTGTTGTGTTACAGATAGCTGACCAGCAATAGTAGCAGTGCTGGCTACATAGATATCTTTAGCAATACCAACACCACCAGCTACCTGTAATGCACCAGTTGTAGTTGATGCCAAACTAGGTGTAGTGCTACTTAATACTAGTGATCCAGCAATGGTAGCAGTTGTGCCAACATACAAATCTTTAGCAATACCAACACCACCTGTTGTTTGAACAGCACCAGCAGTTGCACTGGCCAACGTTGGTGTTACGTTATTGTGATATGCTATTCCAACAAAAGTAGCAGTAGTACCAACATACAAATCTTTGGCAATTTCTACACCACCGGAAACTTCAACTGCGGCTACTGCAGGAGCTCCACCTAATGTCGGAGCGGTGCTGGTAGCAAAAATTGTCCCAGCGATAGTAGCAGTTGTGCCAATGTAGATATCTTTAGCAACACCAACACCGCCAGTTACCTGTACCGCACCAGCAGTTGCTGAGCCTAGTGATGGTGCAGTGTTAGTTGGAAGTAAAATTCCTGCGATAGTAGCAGTAGTACCAACATAGATGTCTTTGGTAATACCAACGCCACCTAGCGTTTGGATTGCACCAGCAGAGGCTAAACCTAAGCTAGGTGTTACACTGGTTGCAGTCATTACGGTAGTGCTTGCACCACCATTTAATAATGATTGACCTGTGACTGTTAATGTAGTGCCAACTGTTAATGCATTTGTCACAGTCAATGCGCTGGCTGTTGCACCAGCATTGAGAGATACATATCCACTAGCAGAAATCTGTGCGGCTGATAATGTACCAGTTACACTTGGGCTAGCTGAGAATACAATATTACCGGTACCTGTTGCACCAGTTGAGGTAACACCTTCAAGTGTAACACGACCAGTAGCAGTAAAAGCACCACCAACAAATAATCCTCCTGCAACACCAACTCCACCAGCAACTGTCAGTGCACCTGTTGTGCCGCTGATCGTACCATTAGTGCCAGTTACCGCAATGTTAGCAAATGTACCAGTAGTAGCAGTAATTGTGTCTGCACCACCGTTAACAAGATTAAGGTTACCGGCAACGTTAATGTCACCACCAACATATAGGCTCTTAGCAACGGCCACACCACCTAAGGTTATGAAAGAACCTGTGCTAGCACCAGAACTTGCGCTATCAGTTGTTCCAGAAACTACGATGTTTGTGGTTGTAAAGACTGTGCCATTATACACCAATCCAGCATTGAATACTGTTGATCCAGGAGCACTTTGATAAGGTATTTGATTAACCAGTCCGCCGGCGATGTTGGTAGCTGTTGTAGAATTACCTGCGCTCAGAGCACCAACGCTGGTCCAAGCTGGGTTACCACCACTGACCGATAAGATATAACCGTTAGTACCGATCGGCAACATTGATGTTGAACCAGCCGCAGTCTGGTATGGTAAACTGCCGCTTGCTCCACCTGCTAGGTTAGTGGCAGTATTAGCATAATAAATGGTACCATTTAATTGTTGTACTGCGCTGTTCCACAGTACGTTAGAGTTGACTAGGTTACCACTAGCGTCTGAGAATATAACACCGCTGTTTGTGGTCAAGTTAGCCACTGTTGCGCTGGCCGCACGTATATTGTTAGAGCTGTAAATTGCACCAGTTACACCAATACCACCGACTACCCGTAGCGCACCTGTGCCAGTTGATGTGGCATTTTGTGTGTCCTGTAGATACGCACTGCCAGTTCTAAATGTACCAAGTGTTGCATTGGAAAAGTCTCCACTAGCACCTTCTGCCCCGGCATTATACCAGTGTAGTTCTTTAGTAGCATTGTCTAATACCAATGCCGCATTGGTATCAGTTGAATTTGTATAATAGCGGAAACGGAAACCAATGTCTTTACCATCGTCAACAAACCAAGGAGAATAAACACCACCTGGTGGTGTATGGATTTCAAGGATGCTATCTGTATAGTATGTGTTGGTACTCAATACATAAGTTGCTGTACCACTGAATGTTACAGGACCTTTGAACAATGCCGCACCACTAATAGTCAATCCGCTATCTGCGTAAATACCACCTTGGGTATAAATCGCGTTGGCAGTGTTAGTAGCAGTGTTGTACTGCGTACTCATCACAATCAAGTTGTTGTTTATATAAGCGCCGCCAGTTACTGTCAACGCACCTAGACCGGCACTGGTAGCAGAAGTAGCATTAGAAACACTAGCAACTCCGCTGACACTTAATGTGCCGCCAAGTGCTGTAATATTTGTACCGGTAACAAACAGAGCACCACTGAATGTGTTTATTGCTCCGTTAAAAAGACTAGGACCGCCTACTAGTAAATTATTTGTTACGGTGGCCGCACTAATGGTCGCCCCGCCGTTTAATCCACTAAAGCCGGTTACTGTTAACGAATTAGTTACAGTAAATACGTTAGCTGTTGCTCCACCATTCAATGAAGTTTGACCAGCTACAGCTAGTGTGCTGTTTAAATTAGTTGCTCCCCAGACTGTAGCAGTTGAGCCAACTACTATGTTTTTTGCAATTGCCGCCCCGCCATTAACTTGTAGCGTACCGGTTTGCCCTGTTGATGTACTCGCAAAAAAAGAGCCTTCAACCAGGACACCTGCTTTGGTTACAAAGTCTCTAGTAATTGATGTTAGTGCCATTTTTTATATTCCTTTTTTATATTGACATTCCTGTCCTAAATGTCTTTATTACCTTGTCCGAAGCTTGATATGCTGTAAAGTATAATCTTACTATGTTATCTCCCTGCACATCTGCCGCAAATTCCCCTAGTTCTCCAGAAGATGAAACAACCGCATATTCTGTTGCATAAATTGTTCCTATATTGTCTACTAGTAACAGTATTTCAATAACTTCAAAATTTGCCCCAGCGCCCACTCCCTCTGATATCTGTATTACGTATTTGGACGCCCTAAAGTCGCCCATTGAATAACTATCTACTACAACAGTATCTGTATTATTTACCATAAGATATGAAGAATCCATGACTGTATCCGCAATTTTAATACTTTCTGAGCAGATTCTTTTAGCCACTCCCAGGCCGCCGTCGATAATCACTGCACCTGTTCCAGTACCGGTAGATTCGGTAGTGTTGGCAAAACGCACAACATTTGTAGTAGTCGACCCTCTACCTGTGACTGTTTGCAATGTTGAAGTGTTATTAATAACTAACACACCTTGAGTACCGGTGTTAGCAATAAAAATGTCTACGCCTGCAAAAATACTTTGCCCCAGGCTAGATGTAGTGATTACAGGAACGCCGGCGCTGTAGATTGTGCCACCTAACCATAGATCGCCTCCTGCAGAAATACCTCCACCGACAACCAGCGCACCGGTACCTACTGAAAATGCCGACGCAGTATTTAGAATGGTAATCTGTTGAGTAGTAGTGGACCCTCTCTCAGAGACTGACTGTAGAGTACTGGTATTCCAAACAGTTACTACTCCAGTTGAACTACTAACTGCGGTGTCTGTGCCAGCAAGTACTGTGGTTTGAATTACATATCGATTCAGCGTAGCAGTGGTAATAATTTCGGCGCCGTCGATCGTAGAAGTATTATTAATGTTAACTGCACCGCCGACACCAACACCACCTGTAATTACTAGGCCGCCAGTGTTTGTGGAAGTACTTTGTGTACTGGTAGTAATAGTAATATTTGTTGCGGTAAGCACCGTTACAACACTGGAATTTTGGCTTTGAATGGCCCATGCGGTTCCATTCCAAACGTAGGTTTTGGTGCCTAGGACATACGTGTCTCCTGGGTTGGGGTTATTTGGAAATCCTAATGACATATTTTTTACTCTTTATAATTGTGCAATTTGTAACCAGAATCTATCACCACCATCATTGATCCACTGATATTGTGCTAACGATGTAAGATCTATCCAATAGTCTCCTACCCTGTTAGTTGATGTTGTGGGAGCCTGGACTCCAACAGTTACTCTAGGAGTATAAAGTAGATAATCTTCGTCGGCATTACCTGCGTTTGAATAAATGTTTCCGGGAACATTTAATGTGTTAGTGCCTGAGGTAAAATAACTGCTGGTTGATTCGGTAACATAGGTCAGTGCAACGTCACTTCTAATAGGACTGTAGTCGACAATAGCATCTGTTAATCCTAGATAATAAGACTGTAAAGGACTTACATCATTAATGAATACATTGTCAGAGTTGGTTGCTGTTTGTGCAGTTCCTGCCGACAGTGCTCCGATACTATTCCAGAAAGGCACATGCCCGTCTGATACCAATACTTGGTCAATGGTACCAATTGGCAATAGTGTAGTAACACCTGAAGTAGTTTGATAAGGTAAGCTACCTCTGTCTCCGCCTTGTATATTGGTAGCGGTAGTAGCAACACCGACTAAGTTACCAAAGAAGGTAGTAGCGGTAACATTATTTTCTACATAAACATCATTAAAAAATGCGTCTCTAGGATTATCTTTTCCGATGATCATCCTGTCTAATACGCCGTCAATGCTTGATTGTATTGTTACTTTTCCGCCTAGTGTAGGCTGAATAATAACGTCGGCACTAGCAGGACTTAATGTCACAGAGCCCAGGCCAGTAACATTCAATTCTCTAATCACATTTAAATCTCGGCCAATTCTAGCGTCTTGATTAACGTAAAGATCTTCTCCAATGCTGGCGCCGCCAGTAACCTGTAAGGCACCTTCGCCTTGATTATTAGCCTGCTGTGCTGAAAGAATTCTTACAATACCACCAATGTTAGCATTATCTCCAATACCAACGCCACCTAATACTACCAATGCTCCAGAATTAGTACTTGTAGACAGTGTACCTAATCCTAAACCAGTATCTGCATTGATCTGTAGGTATCCGCCTCCATTATAATAAAAAGTAGAACCAATGCTAATTTGATTGTCAACACCGTCTACAAGGTTATCACCACCAAGTGCAATGTTACCACTGCCTTTGGTCATGTTGTTTGCTACCTCATGCCCGATAAGCAAATTATAAGAACCTGTGGTTAAACTATTGGCTAAATTATGTCCTAAGAAAAAGTTTTGTCGACCATTGATTAAATTATTTGCCGCATTTATACCTACTGCAATATTATCATCATATACTGTGGTAATAGAAATCAAGCCGCCGCTGTCATAGGCAGTAAATGTACCAGTTAATGGGGTTGTTAAATTTATATCTGTGTATAAATTAATGTCATTTGCAGTAATTGGATCGGCGTAATATGTATTATTATTAAGTTCTGTGGTTCCAACCACTCCGGTGATAAGAATCTCTGTACCGGAGGTAATATTATGTCCGGAGGCTGTTATGGTAATAAATCCAGTAGTGCTAACTCCTGTGATACCGATCCAAGGAATGCTGTGATATACTCCGATGTTTTGTAAACTACCGTCACCAATAGCAATTGTCTGTATTACTCCTGTGCCAGTGCCAATGGCATTACGACCAATTGCCACTACCTTTAATGAAGTGTCGATCCCCAACAGAGTGTCCCAGCCTATGGCAATACTTGATTGCCCGGTCGGACTGCCATCTTGAGCTATGGCGCCAGTGCCCTGTAAGACTACGTTATTTTTGCCTTTAAACCCTTGACCAACAGTTATTCCATTTACATGGATATCGTCTCCGGTCCACATGCCGGCTTGTACGCCAATGCCTCCTTGGACAACTAATACTCCGGTGAAAGTGCTGGTGTTAATAACATTGCCGGCAACAATCACAGTGCTTGTACCAGTACCCACAATTTGTATATTTTGATTAGGCACATTGCTATACATAGTACCTGATGTAAATTGTATGTTACCAAGACTAGATCTATAAGTAGTAATTAATTTCTCATCGGTTACAATTGTATAACCTGTAGACGTACTTGGTGACGGCGGTAGCTGAGGTTGCGCTCCCTTTAGGTCAATAAATTGACCACTTCCACCTCGTCTTAGCGTTGACCCACTTAATAATCCTGGCATTATATCATCCTATTATGCGTTAGCTGTTTGAAGTATACTCATTATCAATTGCATAGTGCCTGTACTGTCGGTATATGCACGAATGCTGTCTAGTTCTTCAACGATCATTTTACCCGATAACGGTGTTCCTGCATCGTTAGGAGGAATAGCAAAATCTCTTACCAGCGCACTTGCTGTTTGCCCCGGCTGGCCGCCAAATCCTTGAGCATCTGCTAGAATTGTTCTATACCTAAAGTGTTCAAAACTTACAACATGTGTTTCGGTACTTAAATTTGCCACCTGAGCCATCAATACAATGGCAGTAACACCAATAGGTGCAGTATAGACCGTAGCCGTAGTACTGGTGGTCAACATTGCTGTTTTTGTTAAAAATTTGTTTAATGGTAACTGTGCCATATTATATTATTCCTGTTTTACTCAATTGCCAATATGAACGGTGTCATGTTAGCATATAAACTTTGTACAAATGTTCTTCCGGATAACACACCAGTTGCCTGACTAATTACCAATCCTGGACCAATACGGAAGTCACCGTTTTGATCTGTTGAAGTAAAGAACACCTTACCACTATTTAACTGAACTGTTTCCTTGCTTTGAACAGGGTCAGCAACTCCACGTTGAGGTAGAGCACCGTAGTCTGTACCTGCGCCCACGTATTCAAACACATAACCGGACGCACTAATATAACTACGCTGATAGAAGTTTACAGTTGATCCGTCTGGGAACAAGTCGGGTCTAGTCACCGCTTCTCCCATTTCTACAATATGATAAGTTCCTGGACGACTCCAGTAGCTCAATCCACTGTAAACACTGTTGTAATTTCCGCCTGATTCCAAATCATAAAGAATCTGTTGAAGAATTAACTTGATGTCTCTGGCGCATTTATCTGAATTATAGTCAGTTGCTCCGGTAACACTGCCTAGGTAAATCCTAACATAGGCCGCAACTTCTTCGGCTAAGAAATCTATGTTACCTTCAATTAGTGTAATGGCCGCGCCTGCACCTGTAGGAATTGTCCCCGAAGTGGTTATTAGGCTAGGCGGAACTACATTCTTAGCCGCGTCAATATCGGGCGCATTGATAATGTTGATCATTTGATCAAATCTTAAATCAATAAACGGTTGTGCGGCGGCTCCACCGGTAATATTACCTGGAATAAATTGTGTAACAAGATTTCCTGACGAAGTTGTAACAGCAATATTAGCAATAACTTCATCTACTTTTTCTTTTAAGTATTCTATTGTTTGAGCATGTGCCGCAATTTGGCCAATACTAGGTCCTTGATAGAACGAGTTAGTGTTGGTTGCTAAAATGTTAGTGTTCGGAGCATATGGACTAGTTGCCACAACACTTGTTTGTACTGTGTAATAACTGTTACCGCAGAAATACAGTGTAAAGAAAGTAGGGTTAGTAACGTCGCCACCGCCGTGAGTCAATGCTTGGTTAAGTGTAATACTATTATATCCAACATCTGTGACAATGGTGCCAGTGGCCGCATACCATTTCATGTATCCTTCGTTTGGAGTAGGTTGGTCAAATTCATCGTAAATGATATTGCCAAATCCGTCTACGACATAAGGAAACTGATCATATTCGTAGCCGTACTGATCCCTAATACGAACTGCATTGTCAATATATACATCAGTGGTAGAAATGTTGCTCAGTACAATTGACCCTGTAGACAATGTACTGGTACTTGGCTGTGCATTTAAAAATCCAGGCAACCCTTGCTCGTTGGTATGCCCTGCTGGAGGAATAATTTCCATAACCTCGCCGATGTGAGGCCTGTTGTTTAAGTCAGGTACAAACACCTCAACTCGTCCACCAGTTGGCCAGTAGCCAGTTGGATAAAATTGATCCAAATATGGCAATGGATTACCTTGGCCGTCAACTCCTTGTGGGCTGAACGGGTAGGCTCTAAACGGAGGATTAAACACTGTTCCGCTAAAATCTCTCTTACCAAATCCCTTGGCCACTAAACAAAGATTGCCAAAGTTAGCGTTACTGTTAACAATACTTGCAATACCGCCGTTATCGCAAAGGACACCAGTTGAACAGAACAATGTAAACACCGATACCAACTGTGCGTAACCGTTGTTTGTGACTTTAATACCAACACCGCCCTGGGTGACCTGGGTATATGCATCATAAACAAACGATTGAATTGGACTACGATCACTGATCACAGAGCCGTCAACTAAACTTCCCCCCATGCTACCAATCTTGTCCGTCTTACGTTGGTCCCATGTGGTAGCATTACCTGTATAGGCTAAACTCTTTTCTTCTACTTGAGAGTCTTGTAGTGGAAAAATTAATACATCGCCAAAATATAAAGTGGCATTATTACCAAAACCAATAGTACTGGTGCTCAAACCAATTTGATATGTTCCTGTAGATAGTCGATTAACCGCTGTAATTCTCGGAGCAATGACTACATCACTGCCATTAAGACCGGTCAAACTAACTAGGCCACCGCCTGCGTATACCGGAGGAGCAGACCTTGGTCCATTAGTGATAATATCGCTAACAATGTTAAAGTTTCTTCTAACAGCCTGCTGGGGCATGTAATCCCCACCATACTGGAAGAATGGATTGATAACCTGTGTAGCCACTGTGCCAGTCACTGATGTCACTGGTGTATTTGCAATAACGGCCAAAGCTAGATCTCTAGCATAACTGATAGCCAAAGTCGTTGTGGTTACCTGATTGGCAACATAGTTAAATCCTTGGTTCCAATAACTTAATCCTGCCTCAACACTCTTTTGATTTCCACCTAATAGAATATCTTGGCTGACCGCATCAATAATTAGACCCGTATCTCTATAGCACAAATCTTGATTGTAACTAAATGACGTTGGATTAAACACTTGATCAAGATATGAAATTGTTTCTGCTACAATAAATTCTTTGTTAGCTTTGATTATATTGTAGGCATTAACTGTGGCAGTCGATGTACTGGCTGTTAACGAAATAGGTCTTATAGCGGCCGCAACTGACGGGCCATTAGTAATAATATTAGTAATAGTGTTGATACTAATTCCAATAGCCCGGGCGTCACTGATCGAACCTGTTGATAATCCTGTTACAGGTTTGACAAGTTTTTGTAAGGTATTAATTGGATTACCAACAATTAAAAATTGTGTAAGACTACTGATAAAATCAAATGCCATTGTGGTGGCTGTAGTTTCATCAGGAATTACCGTGGTTCCGTTGGAACTGGCATAGTAGCTCAACCCGCTCTGTATTGCTTGACGATTTCCGCCATGTAAAAGATCAAATGCAATACTTTGTATAATATAACCTACATCTCTAGCACAGGTAGCAGTGCTATAAACAAATCCAGGGTTATTGGCATTTACATAGGCCACAATTTCTTGCGCCATGTAGTTGGTATTGGTTGTTAGTAGATTTACAGTGTTCTGTACACTTAACAATTTACTAGGTGGGCCATTTGGCACAATTAAATCTGTAACACCTTCTATTCTACCATTTAGAATATTTAGAATTGTTGCAAATTCAGATCTAATGATTCCAACCTCGTTGCTGGTAGCATAATTGCTAGCAGTTGTTTGAATTCCGTTAGTATATCTAAATACACCGACCAATGCATCAGTGGCAGTGGTAATATTTTGAACAACTTTAACACTTAAATCTCTCAAATAGGTAATTGCGCTAATTGTAGGATTAATTTGATCTTTAATTAGACCAGTATATCTGTTTTGAGTAAAATATTGTAACCCTGCAAATGTTGATTGACTATGTGTAGGAGTTGGATACAATAGATCGGCCGCAATACTATCAACAATAATTCTAGCATCTCTCCTGCACTTAATTTGATTATAAGGCAATAATTTTGCAGGTATCGATAGATTATAATTAATATGATTAATTACATTTTCTTGAATAAATGTTCTGTTGGCCTGCAATAAAGTTTCAGCACTGACAAATGCCGCATCTGGGCCTGTACTGGTGTAGATAGCAGGAGCAGATGATGGCCCATTTAAAATAATATTTGTTGTGATGTTTAGTAATTTCTCAACAGAATCAATGGCAATTGCTCCGCCGGTTAATGCAGTATTTCTAACCTGACTAGCAACAGGAATTCCAACAGGAGGAATTAATACTGTGCATGAAGAATTTACAATAATTTGTTTAGCCAGATCACCAATATAATCAAAGGCACTGACTGTTTGAGTTTCTTGTCCGGCAATTACACTGGTTACACCTCGATAATAAGCTAGTCCGTTTTCTACACTCTTTTGATTTCCGCCAAAAGCTAAATCGTAAGACATGTTTTCTACAATAATACCTGCGTCTCTGTAGCATAGCTGTCTGTTATAATCAAAGTTGTTCATTGTCCTGTCAAGGAATGCAATAACTTCAGCTTGAATAAATGGGATATTCCTAGTCAATAGATCGTAGGTGTTCAACACACTGGTAGCAGTGTTTTGTGTTAAATTAATTGGAGTTTTTCTGTCAGCTTCGGGGGGCCCGTTACGTAAAATTCTAGTTATTACATCAATATTATTTTGTAAAGTTGTAACCTCATAGCTACTACCGTAGGTAGATGTGGTGTATTGTGTTACTGCTGTTTGATTTGGACTTAGAATAAGTTCCGATTTAACAATATTAGGAATAATACTTTTAATAAAATTGTAGGCCGCAGTAGTAGCTGGGATTTCATTAGCAATCTGTGTAGCAGTTGTAGAAAAATTATAGTAATAAACACCACTCTTGATACTTTGAACGTTACTATTATTACCAATTCCTGGATGCAAGAAGTCAAAACTTACGCTGTCAATAATATAGCCCACATCCCTGTAGCAGGTAGCAGTAGTATAATTTAAACTAGGATAAGTAGCATTCACATAGTTAACTACCGCTTGTTGCATTGCGGCTTTGTTGGCCTGTAATGCATTATAATCAGTAACAATAGATCCAACTGTTGTAGGTAATCCGCCGTATGTAACTTGATCAGAGATGCCTATAAGACCAGTACTGGTGCTGACAATATTGGTAATAATGGTAAACAATGCATCTACTCGTGTTTGATTTCCTGGGCTAACATAGCTATGAGTTAAATTCTTTAGGTAATTTATTGCACCGACAGTTGCAGTTAATTCTGAATAAATTTGACCGGTATATCCGTCTTGATTCCAATATTGCAATCCAGCAAAGTTACTATCACTGGTACTGTTATACAACATATCTTCGGCAACGGCATTAACAATCAATCCAACGTCTCTAGAACATTTAGTTTGATTATAGGTAAAAGATCCGCTATTGAATGTGTTATCTACAAACGCAACAACCTGTGACTGTATGAATGGTTTATTAGCCAGCAACAATGTACGAGCATTGAAGAATCCTGGATTTTGTTGTCCAGCATTTATACTTTGACCAATTGAAATAGATCCTGTGCTAACTGATACCACAATACTTGTGGTGTTAGCCAGCCATGTGCCCGTTCCCACAGCCGAAGGAACTTGAACTGTTTGGTTAGGGACAAACATTGTCCCATCTTTTAACCAAGGTCCGCTTTGATTGGTACAGTTTTGTACATACGGAGAATGGAATAGGTCGATTCTATTATCACCAGTTTGTGGTGGAAATGCTGTTGCATAAGCACCGCGGTTAACTCCGGCAGTGTAAGGTCCTTCAAGTAGACCACTACGACCATTTAAGAATGTCATGTAGTTAAGATAGCAACCACTTTCTAAATGGAACAGGTCTTGTGTTTTATTGATCGGTTCAATAAAAGTTGTACGAATATCAGCGCCTCTAACAGAAGTATAAGGTTTTAGTCTAATAGGATTATCTTCTAGATAACGGCCTGCACTGACTAAAATTTGTGTACCTGGTTGAAAATAAGGACTGTTTACTGCACCAGAAATTGTTCGGCACGCTCTGCTAGCATCCATAGCACGGCCGTCGTTGGTGTCATTACCATCTACTGTTACATATAAAGTATTTGTAACTACAGGTGCAGTACCTATTGGGTTATTACCTCGAACTCGAATTTCACCGAATAGATCGGTCATGCCTGCACCAAGTGCAATTGTGCCTGAACTGGCTGGAATGCTTAAGAATTTGCTGTAGACATCGTTTAGGTATTCATCAGTAAAATTATTACTAGGATAAACAGTACCGCCTATAGTGATGTCTTTAGAAAAACTAGCACCACCTTTGACCTGTAAAACTCCGGTGTTTGTTGAAGTTGTATCTTCAGTGGCAACAATACTAACACGGTCCACACTAAGTTCACCGCCTCTTGTGCCGCCGGTGTTGGGATAGTATACTAGACCGCTTTCTGTTTGCTGTTGATTATTAGAAAAACTATTATAAGGACTTTGGACATCCTCATATAAAATTCCACTAGTCGGAGCTCTTTCACCAAATATCAAATAATAAGGGCTAGAATTGTTATTGGTTAAAATTACTACTTGAGAACTGGTTGTTGCTGTGTTGGCCTGTGCAATACGACCATAGATGAACCCGCCTACGTTTAAATCTTTTTCAATACCGACACCGCCGGTAAAATAAGCCGAACCGGCTTCTCTGTGAGCAATGGTGTCGTATACTTGATTAGGGTCTTGAGGAATTAAATAGTTAGCCGCTGGGTGGCCAACGTTGTCGGTGCCGAGAGATTTAAATTTAGACCCGCCAGTCTTTAGGGTAAGGTTACCATAGATGTCAGCATCTCTATTAATTTTAGCATTTGCACCAATGTCTACATCATTGTTAACGACTACTTTACCATCACTTTTTGTGGTCAGGTATACGTTACCGTTGGTAGCTGAAACGGTTGCGGTCTTACCGTCTTTATTCGGTGTTACATTTTTCGTTCCTGAAAAGCGAGCCATATCTATTCCTTTGATGTATTTATTAAATTAATGGATTCGCATCTCAACTGAATCAATTAATACCGGATCTTTATGAGGCCAATCCGGATGAGCTCGAAATCTAATCACTACCCCAAAGGTATTGTTTTGAACATCCGATACAGATATACTTTCTGCATTCCATATACTGATTTCGGAACCATAAATTTTTTGAGGAAGTATATCTCTAGTGGCTTGATTTTCTCCCAGGGCAGTACCGTCAAGGCAAAGCTCGACAGTGTCATCTGTTGCTCTGCCATAGCGTCTGGTATTCAACCTAACTTCGATACCAGAAATTGTAGCAGGTAAATTTTGAAAATTAAATCCAGTGGCACGTATAAAATAAGTTTTATTTTTTATGTCTAATTTAGGACTTCTTGCTGAATGAATTAAATTTCCATTTGATTGGGCAGATCGGTTGTCTAAACTTTTTATATTATCAAGGTATTCCCAAGCAATATCTATTAATTCTGCACCAGGTTCCGCATATTGATCAACGTGTGATGGTAGTGTCCATGAGGTAGTCATGACAGTATTTACCTGATTTTATTCTATATGTACTAAATGAAAAAGGACTCCGAAGAGTCCTTTCCATGAATCTAATATTATTAGACGTTTGACAGAGTAATGTAAGTACCTGTAGTATTACCAATAGTCCACGGAGCAACTTGACCTGTGGTATAGATCGCTGTGCTTGTATTGTATCTGTTGACCACTGTTGCCTTGTGAGCAGTTAACTTGGTAACATAATAAGATGCACTAGTCCAGTCAGTGGCAATTAAGTTCATCTGCCCTTCTGCAGGTGTATTGCTAGCAACTAACTTGCACTGGCTTTGACCTTCTGCTGTTTTAACTAGATATCGACGACTAGCTTCTTGTTTCATGATATCGCCTAGTACCGCAGAACTTCCGCCAACTACAAACGCATTAACTCTTAAACCATTTTGATAAGAGTTTGTTAATACTGCTGTAGCAGAAGCACCAGTGCCGCCACTGAATGTGATTGCGGCATCAGAAGTAGCAGTATAGCCGCGACCTGGTGTCAATACATCAACACTTTCTAATCCAGAAGTAATAGTTAAAGTTGCACCAGTTCCGCCTGATGGGCTAACTGTAGTTGCCTTAGCACCAGAAGTAAATGCGGTATAGTCGCCTTCTGTAGCAACTGCTACAGTGGCAACACCCCAACTTGTTAAGTTCAAGATTAGACCAGAACCGTTGTGGTCAACACCATCTGCTACTTGAGTTAAAATAGCACCGCCAGTGTTTGCCGGAGCGCCTGCGCCAGACCATACACCCGGAGTGACCACAGTCCACCCACCTGCTTGAACTACACCAGTAACTGCGTTAGTAATGCGAACACGTAAAGGTGTTGTCCATGAACCGCCACTGTATGAACCACTGAATGTGTATTCATCACCGTTGTCAATTGAAGAACCACCGTTGTTTAGTGTTAATCCGTTAGTTTTTAATGCTGTTACAGTCCAGGTAGCAGGTGTTCCTGTTACTCCTGATGTTTGCGTTAATACATTATTGTATGCGTAACCAGAACCTGCCGCTGTAGCAACAGCTGATAGTGCTTTGAAATTTGCTTGAACAGTTGCAGTTGCGGCACCGTCAAACGCAAAGTCTGGGTCACTTACTGTTACTGTTGGTGTTGATGCCCAGCCAGAACCGGCAACAATAGTGCTGTAACTAGCAACACCTTCACCGCCATAACCAGTTGTGCCACCTGTGGCGTGATTTTGATATGGATTATTTAAATTCGCAAAGAATTTCTTTTTAATCGGACGTCCCATTTTGTTTCTCCTTTAATGTGAATCGTTCTATGATCTACGCGGATGGTACCGCATAAACTCTCTGTTAAGAGTGAACAATGTTATTTATGGTTTAGTCAACAAAAAACGCCCCGGAGGGCGTTTTTGTTTTGCTAATAAGCAGTTGATTACTTGAAGCTTACGTTGGCAGTAGTGATAGCTACTTTACCTAGGTAATCACCAGCGTTGCCTAAAGAACTAGCTGTGTTGGTTAGAGCCACGTATCCATAACGTGTCAAGAAACCAACTACTGGTTCAAAAGTTGCTGGGTCAAGAACAACGCCAGAACTCATCAAAGGAATGTATGGGCAATAGAACGCGGCCGCATCAGCCTCGCTAGAACCTTTGTATCCGATAAGAACTTGGTTTGCATCTTGTGCAGTTGTGTCAGTCATGTATGCGTCAACATAAATGCGCATAGCACCGTTCAATGTACCAACAAACTTGGTGTTTGTTGGAGCTTCGAATGTGCCTTCTGTAGTACGAGCAAACGCACTGGTTGTAGCAGACTGAAGAATTGTCAATGCTTGGTTAGAAACAACAGCCCAGTTACCAGAACCACGACGTGTACGTTGAGCAATCAAGTTGCTTACACGGTTGATTTGGATAGCTAGAGCGGCGTGCTCGTCACCAACGAATGTAGCTGTACCAGAAACTAATGACTGGTCATATGTTTCTTCTACGCTGGCTAAACTACGTAGGCTGTTTAGGATCTCTTGATCGATTTCAGCAGTGATTTCTTGTGCCAAAGCGGCCATGATTTCTGCTTCGATGTCAATACCTTGTTGAGCTTGTGCATCTTGAGCGGCCTCGAATGTCCAACGTGCGCTTAGTTTACGAGACTTAGCTTCGACTGGAGTCTTCAAGATTTGAATGCTCATCTTACGGCCTGGTTGACCTTCTAGGCTAGCTGTTGTAGTAGCTGTTGGGTTAGTACCGTCACCAGAGTAAGAACGAGCAATGTTGAATGGGCTTAGAGCTTCTTCACCAGCTGAAACTTCTGATGTACCTTCTGCATAACGAACACGTAGAGTGTGGATCTGTGCAACAGGTCCTGTCATTGGCTGAACACCAATGATTTCGTTAGCGATAACTGTCGGCATAACACGACGGATAACTGGAAGAATCACACGGTTTAGTGTAGCGATGTTACCAGCACTTGTTGCTCCTGCTGTTGCAGACTCACCCAAGTAACGACGTGTATTTTCTAGGCATACGCCCATTGAAGCACGACGGTTACCAGATAGGCCTTCAAGCAGAGCTTCTTTGGTCTCTGACCATCTTTCATTTAATAGTTGTGACATTTATTGTCTCCTTGAATAAATTATTTTAGACCCGCTAATTTGCGGATGTCTAATATATTGTCTAAGCCTACCTCGGGCTTGCTTTCACGATTCCCAGTTACTGCACTGCTCTCAGAAAGCATTGCTTTTTTAGTAGCAACAACTTTCTTCTCGCCTTCCATTACTGTGGGTAGGTACTTGTCAAATGCATCTGCTAACTTTTTAGTCTGTACAGACTCAAGTAGTTGATGCATTAGATCTCTCTTATCAGCACTTAGGGGTGCCAATAATTCAGCCATAACATTTTTACGCTCCATCAAATCTTTAGTAACACGAATTTCGCGGTCTTTAGATTCAACGATAGTTGCTTTTTCTGTTAATGCTTTCTTTGTCTCGGATAACTCATAATCTTTCTTTTGAATGATCTTTAACAATTTGCTTGTTTCAGACTTTTCATTTAGATAAGACCCTGCATATTCCTGAGCAAAAGCTTCATAAATTTTGCGACCAAAATCGTTGCTACGAGCACTGTCAATATCTTCTTTCAATTGCTTGATTTCAGATGTTAACTTTTTAGTAACTGCGTTTTCAACAACCTTAGCACTACGCTTAATGAAGTTTTGTTTAATATCTTCGAACTTGCTCTTAGCTTCACGGACTAACTTAACTTTAGTTTCAGCTAGGTCACGCTTGTCAACAGCAAACTCGTTGATTTCTTTTGCTAGAGCATGTACTACAAACTGCTCTAGTTTAGCAAAGTTCTCACTAACTTTCTTACGATCGTTTTGGAACTCTACTAGTTCTTTACCAAGTTGCTTGATTACAAACCCTTCTAGCTTCTTGCCATCTTTAGACATCTTTTCTTTGTATGCCTTTTTAGCTTCTGCTAGTGATTGCTTGTCTTCATGCAATTCGGCCATTTCTACGGCCAATCTTTCGCTCAACATCTTGTCGATTGCTTCAACCATAACAGTCTTATCATGACTGTATTTTTGTGCAAACTCTTCACGAAGTTCAGCGGTGACTTGGTCGCGATTCTCTTGAATTTTTTCAGCGAATGCAGATTCAATAACAGATTTTGTTTCTTCTGTCATTACACCTGACTCTACTAATTGTTTGAATGCGTCCAACATTTTTTTTCTCCTCGGGCTTATTTTAGACCTTTAATAATTTGAAGAAGTGATTCCTTCAAATATTTCTGGGCCTTTGGATCTTCTTTAACTTCTTGTGCAACACGGAATGCTCTATTCCCGCCGCGAGCATTCATTAGGTGCTCGTAAACAGGGGTAGGATACGCTCCGGGTGCGCTGGGCTGGGCAACCACATCTACCGTAATAATTTCAAAATCAGATACATGGCCGTTCATGTCGTTAACATTGCCGCTACCACGAGAACTAACACCAAGTTTTACTCCGCTTTCAAGCATAGTACGAACTAAGTTACCCATAGGCGTAGGAAGGATTTTCATCTTTCCATAACCATTAGGACCTTCCATCCACATTTGAGTGATCATATGGGATACACGATCCAAATTCACTTTTAAATCATCAGGATGATCAACTTCACCTAACACTGAATAACCATTTTGAATCTGATCATTAAGTGTTTTCACAGCACGTTCAATTTCATCTACTGGGTAAACTCGTTGATTTGCATTGCGAATACCACCTTGAATAGCAATGCCCTTCAAATGAAGTGTTTTGCCATCCTTGTCATCAGACTCGAGTACTACTCCAGCCTGATCAAAACTTAGGTGTTCGCGTAGGTAGCTTAGTTGCATCCTGTTTCTCTAATTATAGTTTTTTCAAGAAAGGCTTGATAGGAGCAACACTGGTTTGACCAGCTTTGTCACCTGAACCAGAACCTACTGGGCCTGGACCTGAACCCTTCTTCTCAGCACCGTGTCCGCCAGCAACTTTAGATAGGTTCTTTACACCCATCTTGCCGCCAGGAACATTACCGTTGCCTGTTTTCATATCTTGTGGGTTCTTAACTAGTCCACCTGTTTTTCCGTTAGGGCTTGTACCGTCCATTGCGCCTTCGCCTGTAGCACTTTGATTAATGCCACCTGCGCCTGCGCCTGTTACTGGCTTACCTTTGCCAGAACTAACTGGAGGCTTGCCTTCTACTGGAGCACTCATCTTTTCGCCAGTGCCGGCACCAACGTACTGTCCTTGTGTCTTTTGGCTGTTCTTGTCCCAATCGTTGCCAACTTTTTCAACGTATTCACGGGTAACACGGCGACCTTCCATTGTGTGGCCGATCATTTCCATTTCGTCTTCGTCACCCATTTCTTCACCGTCTTCTTCGTCACCAAACTCGCTGTCCATGTCCATGTCACCTTCTTCGGATCCATGTGCTTGTTCTAGCTCGGCAAAAGCGGCTTCTAGATCTGCAATAGCATTCTTGATGTCAAAAATTGCTTGGTCTTCTTCACCTTCTGGCTCTTCTCCGCCCATATCGTCGCCGTCGACTTCGATATCAGCGCCTAGGTCGTCAGTGGCATCACCTTCTTCTCCGCCAAATCCGTCGTCTTCGGCATCCATCATGTAGGAATCTTCAAGTTCTTCAGACTCATCAACTTCTTCAGCAGATTCATCCATGTCATCTTCTTTAGCTTCTTCCATGTCGGTGTCGTCGTCTGTTGATTCTTCAACTTCGTCGTCTTCTTCGGCGATTAGGTTTTCATAAATGGTTCTTGACTTTTCTACAACGATCTCATGGAATAGCTCATTGGCTTTATCCATTTCTTCGTTAACTAGATAGTCTAATAATTGTTCAAATTTTGTAGACATTGCGTAATTCTCCTATGTGGTTGCGCGGCAAGGCTGTCAAGTATATTTACACTTGATCCAGAATAGGTATGGGAAACAGGCCAAAAACGAGTCGTTTTTGACTTTTGATAACAGAGTTTTGCCTCTGTTTGGCCTAGTTTTGTTAAAAATATTTAGTTTTAATTGAAAAAAGTTTTATTGGTGTTTATCTTTTTCAATTAATTACTGTGGAGCCGCCTCAGCTGGCGGAGCCGCATACATCTTTCTAACAAGGCCTAATTCTTCTTTTTTCTCTTTATCATGCGTTTCACCGGCTTTTCGTATGTCATTTAACATGCGAAAGGTCAAACGCATTTTACGCAAATCTTTTTGTTTCAAAACACTGGTGTCATTCTGACTCAGATACCTCATGTCTTCTTGAGGGTCTGCATGGTTTCGATCAAAATAGATAAATTCTTTTAGTAGCATGATGAATTATTTATTCATTATTGGGCAGGTGGAGGGGGCGGAGCTTCACCGCCCGGTGCACCTTCTGCTCCGGGCATATCATCAGGCATGTCTTCCGGTGCGGCAGTATTGTCTGCCATGCCGCCTAGATCGCCTGCTATGCCGCCTGCGGTAATGCCTGCTGAACGTAATTCAGCATTAGCTGATAATTTAATATCTTCATCAATATTTTCTTCTTTCCACATTTTTTCGTTTTCCGCGATTTCTTCAGCAGTTAATCCCAAGAATCGTTTCATGGCAAAACGGTTAGACACGAAAGGAATAGCCATCATCACGTTAAATGTGTTGACACGAGCAGTGTCCATTTCTGCTTGACGATAGCTGGCAAAGTTTTGTGGTGGATTAAATTTAACATCAAAGATATTACTGTCAATGTTAATACCTTTGTTATGCAGATACAGTTTAAATTCTGTATCAAACTGCTCATGCATCAGGCTCTGCAGGCGTTCGCAGTATTTGTTAAATCTTAATTCTTGAATGTAAGCAGTTCCGACTCGTCCATCGTTGAAATTTGAGCCGCCGTCATCTGCGCCAGTAGGTAAGTAACTGCTAGGAATCCTAAGAGCCCTAAAAAGTTTGTTCGTAAAGTATTTAAGATCATCAATCTCTCCTAAGTTTGTACCACCTGGAAGAATTTCAACTTTACTGCCGCGACCTTCTGCAGTCTGCGGAAAGAAATAATCTTCATTGATACTTAAAGGGTTGTAGCCTGCATCGACCACTGTTTGACTACCACCTGTATTACTAGGTATTCGTCGCTGATTTACTTCGTTTTTAACACGCTCAACAAAGCCCATGGCCAAATGGCTGGGCATGTTGCCCACATCGATGTAAAATACTCTGCGCTCAGGAGCACGTTGTACACGATAGATAATGATAGCATCTTCAAGTAATTCTTTTTGTTTGAACACTTTAAAAATACTTTCTAAAAGACTGTTACCAAATGGATAGTTGTTATCCAGACCTTCGCTCATGCTGATGTGTATCACATGGCGGGCGTCAATTGTGTATTGATTTTGATTTTGACTGAATCTGCTAGAGTTAGCCGTGGTCGGAAAACTACCAACCATACCTCGTGATCCGCCGGCGCCGCCTTGCCCTGTGCCATAGCTTCCGCCAAATTGACTGCCGCCGCCCTGTACATTGCTGGGTTGAATAGCTGTAGTGGCTAATGTTTCTAAATTAGGATTAAAATCACGGATCACATATTGTTCGGGCTTTTTGCCATCGCTTTCGTTGACAATGATCTTATCAACTTTAGCAGGATCGATGTACATCCATGTTTGAGTTTCCGGATCTCGAACAAAAAATACATCACCATATTTGAATACATTGCGTACTATTTTAAAAATTCTTGTGTAGAACTTGTTCTGTTTGGTCCACTGTTGCAGATACTTTTTAATAATGCGTATTTCTGTGCCGCTGGCCTGTTCTTTGAATGCAACCTGGAAAGGAGTTCCGTTCTCGTCATTCTCTTGGGTGCAAAATTCTGCAAGTATGTCCAGTGCCGCATTAACTTCACTGTCCCAGTCCATGGTATCGTACTGTCCATAGCGTTCTAAACGATTCGGATGTCCTGAGTATACATCGGGCAAATAGCTAGAATAGTTAGTTCTGCTGGGATTTGCGCCGCCGCCTGAACTCATAGCCCCACTAACTGGACTCAGCTTGCCAGTGGTGTTTACGGGTGTAAAATATTTTTTCCAGCTCATATATTATGCCAATTGAAATAGGTCGGGGTTAAGAACTTTAACCGCATCATAGGTCCTTCGACTGTTGTCAGCAGTGATCTTAGCCTGCACTAGTAGTTGTTCGCTGATGTTATTTAAGCCTCTAATCACATTTAATAACTCACTATTGGCGGCTCCGGATACCATTCCAATCATCTGTTCGGGAGTCATTACACTTTCAGTACCATGTAGGGTAGCCGGAGTTCCTGATCCCCAATTTTCAAACAGCTTACCAGTCATGCCCAAAGATCCTGTAGCTCTGGGTGTACTTGCCGGTGGAACACTAGGCTTATTACCGCTCAGTACCTCTTTAATAATATCATCCTGTATTTTAAGAGCCGACCTTTGTTCCCTAATTTGCGCATTGTAAGTACCTTCCCACCCTTTACCTCCAGGAGCATCCCTCAGTGCTTCCAGTCTACTGATTTCTGCATTTATCGTTTTCTTTTGGCCTTCAGCGTCGGATAATCTTTTAGCAGGATCTTCACCAAACAACAATCTAGCAATTGCACTATTCCTTCTTAGAGCATTGATAATAAATTCTAATACACTTTCCATTAAGCCTGCCAGCATGGGGGCTACATCGTTTTTCCAAAAATCACTAATGATTGGACCAAATAAATTTATCATAATATCTTTATTGGCTCTCCAGGCCTCGGCCATAGCATCCCCTAGGACTTTAAACACTCCATTGAATTTTTCTTTGTAGTCTTTTCCATCGCCCCAGGCTTTCTTTAAATTACTAAATGTAGTTTCAAACCAACTGGCTACGTCTTTAACTATTTTTCCAAATTCTTCACTCCTTATTAAATTACTAATAGCAGTAAACACAGTGTCAGACAAACTTATAATTCGATCCATAAAAGGGCCTAACGCAACATTCAATAATTCTCTGACTTTAGATCCGAATTGTGTAAATCGCATTTCTAGCTCACCAAGTGCACCTGCACTGCCTTTTGCCGCATTTTTTTGGTCTTCAGCAATCTTGGCCTGTACTGCTGTCATACTGTTACCGTTAGCCTTCAGTAACCTTTGCATTTTAATAAATTCATCCGGTATCTGACCTGCCAGCATACCCGAGGCTTTTTGCTGATCAGAGAACATGTCTAAAGTTTTACCAGACGCTATTGCTATCCTACCCATGAACTCTAAAGTAATTTGTGTTTGTTTTTTGGCATCTCCTTTGGCCGCGGCCATATCTTTTCTGTACTGTTCCCCAGCAAGACTTGCCCCATTACTAAACACAGCTAAGTTTGCTCCCGCTTCACTAACTGGAATATCTAATCCTCTCAATCTGGCCTTAACTTCTTCTACTGCGGCTTTACCAAAGGGAGTTGCGGCTTCTATAGCCGCCATTACTCCGGCTTTATCTGCCTTATCCAGCCCATCAACAAATGACATCCATAGCTGGTCTCTTTCAACTTCTTCAATTTCTTTCTGTACTTGATCTCGGCGTTTTCCAGTTAGTTTAGACAGCATGTCTAGATTTGTTAGGTAATCGTTTGTTGCTTTTGCCAACTCACTTGAATTAGACATGTTCTCTTTAGAACTAATACCCTGCATTTTCATCACAGTGGCTAGTCCACTTGCGGCCTGATCAGCAGTGTAGCCCAATCCCATAATACCTCTAGCATACGGACTACCGGGTCCTAATAATTTTCCGCTGGCCTGTGTAAATCTTTCAATTCCTGTATTAATATTTCCGCCACCAAAGGCCGCTAAGGTTTCACTATTTTGTGTAATAACGTTTACAAATTGTTCCAACCCTAATCCAGCCTGAGAAGCCATTCTCGATATGTCAAACAGACTGCCACCAAATGTGGCTCCGACTACCGCAGTACGTCTGTAAAGATCTAGATAATTTTGACCTACTTGTGCAATTTGAGAAAAAATATTAAAAACTTTTCCAATCACAGGGAGGTCTTGAAACACAGCAATAAAATCGCTCAGCCTTGCTCGACCGTCCATGGCTTTTTTGGTAAATTCTACAAAGTTTTCACCTAGATTAACCATGTGCCCAATAAAACCGCCTATGATCGATCCTGCGTATCCAACAACTTTAGACAGTGCGTTAAATGCGACACCTAACGCTTTTGAGGCCACTCCGGCTACGGTAGCTACAGTTCCCAGGCCTCTAATACCGCCTACCGCGCTGGCCGCGGCCCCTGCTAGACCGCCGGCACCTCCCCCGCCGCCTGCGGCACCGGCACCTCCCGCTGAAAGACTAACCAGTCGTTGCAATAATGCCGTTTGAGCACCGGCTTGCGTTAAGAGGTCTTGTAGTATTGCTAGTTCGGCACCGTTCATAGATTAAAAATGACCATTAAATGTGTAGATAAATAAACTTGAATTATCTTTATATAGTTTATTTATCGGAGAAAAATATGCAGAACACTCAGTTTTCAAAAAAAGCCAATCCTTTGTCTGGTTATATGCGCCAACCAAAGATCTATATCACACTTCCCAGTGGAGGCAATTTTTGGACACCCGGCAGTTTAGAAATGACCGAAACTGGAGAGTTTCCTGTTTACTCAATGACTGCTCGAGATGAACTGCTATTTAAAACTCCCGATGCATTACTTAACGGACAGAGTGTAGTCGATGTAATTCAAAGCTGTATGCCCAATATTAAAAATGCTTGGGACTGTCCTACGATTGATTTAGACACTATTCTTATTGCAATTAGACTGGCCACATATGGCGACAAAATGCCATTTGCGCACAAAATTCCAGTGATCAACGAAGAAGTAGAGTATGAACTTGATTTAAAAGTTCTGTTAAATCAACAGCAGGCTAATCATTGGGTTGAACAGGTGGTTATTAACCCCGACTTTATTATATTTGTTAAACCCCTAACTTATAAGCATCTTACGCAGACCAGCATAAAAGGGTTTGAAACCAGTAGAATTATGAGCATGGTCAATGATGAATCTATCCCCGAAGAGCAAAAGTTAGAAATGTTCGGCACTAGTTTTAGAAATCTAACCAAAGTGACCATTGACCTAACAGCTGACAGCATTTATAAAATCGTTACGCCAGACGGTGAAGTGACCAATGCAAAATTCATATCTGAGTTTGTACACAATGCTGATAAAGAAATTTTCCAAGCAGTACAGGAACATCTTAATAGCCTAAAAGAAAATAATAAACTGAAAGATTTAGAGTTCGCCACTACCGAAGAACAACAAGAAGCAGGAGCACCTGCTAGTTATTCAGTTCCTATCAACTTTAATAATTCAGATTTTTTCGCCAACGGCTTTTGATTCTAACTCTTCCTCAAATTGAGGAGGAGGTCAAACGGATGGATGAAGAATCAAAAGCCTTAAAGAAAGAAATTTATAAGTTGGCTTGGTTCATGCGCGGCTCGTTGAGCATAGAAGAAGCATTCTCTATGGATCTCATGGATCGAGATATTCTCATAGAGATTATAAAAGAAAATCTAGAAACTGCTAAAGAAACCGGATTACCGTTTTTTTGATTCAGGGATTTTAGCCGCCGCCAATCTTTGATCAATCTTTTGTATAGAAGCTTTTAAATCGGCTATTTCAGCATTGCCAGCGGCCGTGCTTGCAGGAGTCGACGCAGGTGTACTTGCAGGAGTAGTTCCGCCAGCACCGCCCCCTCCTCCTTGAGCGTAGTAGGGATCAGGACGACTTGGGTCTCCAATACCACCTAGGCCATATCCGCCTTGAGTACTACCGAATGATTTTCGTTGACGGGCTGTATGATATCCAGCACCTAATCCACCTGCCGCGGCACCTATTGTCTGTCCAATACCACCAGCAGTTGCGGAGGCCACATCCCCTACGCCTTGTGCCACTGTAGATCCTAAGTCGCTTGCACCTCTAACAAATCTTTGGGCTCCGCGATTAAGAGCACCGGTGGCATCAGCAACTCCTGCCCCGAATTTAGTTGCATCATCACCTGACTGTGCAGAGTTTACATAATCCCACCACGATTTCTTTTCAGCATCGGACGCACCCGCAGTTGGAGCAGTGGGTGCAGGTCCTGTTGGAGCAGGTGTAGTATCGCCAGTAGGTCCTGTGGGCGCACCTGGTGGTGTTGGAGCAGTAGGAGCAGGACCTGTTGGCCCGCCTGCTGGAGGAGTATTTTTACCCGGCAAAGGTACAGGAGCACTTGCTGTTTTTGCGGCCTTTTGTGCGGCTAATCTTTGTGCAGGAGTAGTTTGACCTAATGTATCACCTCCTACATCTGTAGTATTTGAGGCCTGTGCATTTCTAGCCTGAGCCTGTGCTTGTTGTGCTCCCGGAGCACCTGCCGCTATTTGACGACCTAGAGCTTGCCCCTGAGCATTTGAAACTTCTCTTCCAAAATTATTTCTCCGAGCTTCGTCTAAACTATCTACTAGGTGTTGGATTTTCATATTTGTTCCTCGTATCCGATACTTTATTTATATTCATCATCCTAAAGTGAACTGCGTTCACTTGCTCTTTCGCTCACGCTCAGAGCATTGTTACATCGAAGATGTTTAAGTATTATCCAGATTCTTCGGTCACACTTCGCCCACACAGGGCGAAAAATGACATTATCCGAGTTCGAACAATCACTTAGTGTTAGAGCATTACAGTGGCGGTTGACCGGTACCACGAGCTCCGTCTTCATTACAACGGCAATATACAGATGCACACTAACGCATTTGTATATCCAGGGTTTTTCTCCCTTCCTTTTGCCTATACTTTCCTTTTCAAACAATCAAATCGCAGGGCTTAATAGCGATCCTCATCCTTTCGGGTAGTGATTGAGTACTCTTTACGGCGAGAGATTTCCATCCCTGTGACCCGAGGTCCAGGTTTAGGGCGCACGAAATTGGCCAGCGCCAGCCTTTTTACCGTTTAAGGAGCCTAAATTTTAGATTTTATATGGGAGCCATGTACACGGACTTGTATGTGTCCGTTGTAATAATCATCGGATTCTAATACTTTGCGGTCGAATTGTTCTCGGGCCTCAACGTAAGATGTTTCTGATTTGCTTTTACAATAATACAATATTTCTCTTGTAAAATTTTCTTTGCCTATGGAGTTGATATCTGCTGTTAAATTAGGACTGGACCCGTAATATTCCTGCCAGCCACTATCGATTTTGCTTCGAATCTTCTTTTTCTTCTTGGTGCCGTTCTTTAACTTTACAGTCTTGTAGGTCGTTTTACTAAACTTTGATAATTTTTTGCCAATATACTTACGTCCCGAAACAGTGTTGGTGATTAGATACACAAATCCAACACAGTCATCGGGCAATTCATTTACTGTCTGTCCTTGATAGGTCCAAGACATTGGTCACTTAGCGGCCTTGGCTTCCTTGCGAGCATTCTTCTCAGCAGTGATTTCGTTGCGACGAGTTTTGACCTGCTTGCCTAATTCTGCTAGGGCCTTGCGGGCACGAGTACCTGCCGCGCTGTTACCTGATGTAAATTTATCATCTTCTGCTAGGAATTCTTCAAAGGTCTGTTTCATTTGTTCTGTTGCGTTGTCCATTTTTTGTTCCTTTTGGTCTACCGACCGGTTTAGTATTGGCCCTCTTCCAGGCTAGTTTTTCTTCTTTTTCTTTTAGTTTGTTAGCTCTAAAATTCTTTGTATGCTCTTGGCTCACATCTCTGCAGGCCAGTAGCAGTTCTCGTTCCAGTTTCATCATGGCCCTTAGGCTCTTTCTTACTCCTAGTCCAGTATCATACCCTCTAGTGACCGCAAACACATGATGGTAGTTATGCAAATTTACTGCATGCTCCACATATTTTGAATATAAATCGAGATACTTTTGTAAAAGGTCATTCGACATAGTCTGTATCGTTACTATAACTGGTAAATCCGTTTTCTTTTACCACACGAAGCACATTATTGACCCTGCCAACTAATTCATCCTTATGTGATATCAAGTATATATTCTTATTGCGTTCACGGGCCATTTTTTTCAGTACAGCTAATGCTGACTCGACTCCTGCTGAGTCCATTCCGGCATCTACTAATTCATCAATAAACAATAAATTAATGCTTTGATATAGTCCTTCCCAAACATCACGGAAGGCAAAACTCATTGATAAAATCAATCTGTTGCGTTCCCCGCGCGACAGATTATCAAAATCTAGATCTTGTCCTAACTGTGTGATTTCTACATTCAGATCATTTTGGAAAATAACCTGATGTGGTAAACCTAGCTTGTCGATATAATAACTTAATCGCCTGTTCAAATAGGTTAAATTTTGATCAATGATTTTCTTACGAATAAAACTGTCTTTATTGGTCAATAATTTATACAAAAACTCTTGATGATCTTTTAGCTTGGTAAGTGAGTTAATACTTTCCCAATCAATTGTTTGAATAGCAGTTTTCTTTAACTCGTCAATTTGTTCAGCATAGGGATTGTTTTCTATCGCCTTAGCCTCCAGTGATTTTTCTAACTGATCCAGGTTGTTCTTGTGTCCTAATGCCTCTGCTTCGGTTTCGTAGAATGTTGCGGGCTTTTTAGGCAATATGCCTATTCCGGCAATTTCTTCTGTAATCTGTTTTAGCTGGGCTCTTATCCGTTGCCAATATTCGTAGGCTTCGTCGTGATGTTGTACAGCGGTAGCAGTCATTTCTTCATGCTTATGATCGTGAAGCTCTTGTTCACAAGCATGGCATGTCTTGTTTGCTAGACTTTCAAGCTCTTTTGTATACTTCGCTAGACTTTTCTCCGCTTGACCCACGGCAGATTCTAGAGTTGCCTTTTGTTTGTTTAGGTTTCGAATTTTAGTGTCGTTATCAACCCATTTTTGTAGTTCGCCGTGTGCAGATAGTTCTGCTTCAATATCTACAGACTCCAGATTAACAATGGCTTTGCCTAGATTTTCTAATTCAGTTTGCTGTTTGTTATCCCAAGCCGAACTTTTTAATTGCAGGCTATCGATACTTTTTTGTACATTTTCGTTAGCTGTCTTTATGGCATTAACTTTGAGTTCTTCAGCATTGATTTTTTCTTTAGTTTCTTTAACTAGAAGTTTTAATGCTTCTGCTTTTTCACTGAGTAGGGTAATGCCCAATAATTGTTCAATGATTTCTCGCTGATCCGCGGCCTTCATTGACAGGAATGGCTCGGTGTAGGTGTTTAATGCCACTAGATGCTTGAACATTGTGTGCGACATTTCCAACATCTGCTCGATGGCTTTCTGTGTTTCTCGGCTGTCGCCTTGACTGTCATCTTCAACTTCTTCGGTTTTTATTTGTGCATCATTGACAAACAATCTAAGAATATTAGGTTTGCGACCTCGCTCGATACGATAAAGATTACCGCCTTTTTCGAACTCAACAGTGACCAACATGCCTTTTCCGTTGATCTTGTTGATCAGATTTTCTTTGCGTATATTGGTTAAGGCCTGCCCGTACAGCGAATAACTTAGGGCATTGATAATGGTAGTCTTACCTGTACCATTCCTTGATCCTGTATCATCACCGCCGAGGTCAAGATTACTACCCAAGACTAGGGTTAGCTGTTGCTTATCAAAGTCTACTGCCTGGGTTTGATTGCCCACGCTCATGAAGTTTTTTACGGTTAAACTTTTTATTTTGAACATCAGAGATTATTATAAATTTCAAGTAAGGTACTACGATCAAACTGCTCCGATTCAATATTAACCAATTGCTCGGTTACAATTTGATCCACGCTTTCAAATTTGGCATCTGGGTTATCGTCTATGGTACCTTCTAGATTTGTTTTATCCTGTATTAGACTAATTTCTCTAATATCATAATCATTAACAAAGGTTTCTTTGATAAAGTTTGCTTCTTCAAAGCTGATGTCGATATCAAGGTTGACCTTGAGATGCATCTTGCTTTTCATGATCTCATCTTTGCGATCAATTAGATCGCTGAGTTTGAGTACTCTATACTTTGGACAGTTGGGCCAGTTGATAAACTCGGGCTCCTTGCCCCACTCGAGAGTCATCATACCTCGTTCGTCGTCATAGTTATCGGCAAAATTATGAGGAAACGCATTTCCAATATACCAAATATTGCCTTTGTTCTGTCGTTTGTGGAAATGTCCACTGAACACGTACTCTGGTCCGCTGAATGCGTCAGCCTTGAGTTCGCCGTGATCTGGCATCTGTACCATGGCATTCATAAAGAACAAGGGCAATTCTAAATGACCAAACACATATCTGCTCTTGATCTTTTCCATAGAACGCCATTCATTCCCTACCAACCACGGAACAAGGGTAACATCATCAAGAGTTGTTATACCATCTACAACGGTAACTCCTGGAATGTGGCGACCAAACGCCGAGGAATGAATGTCTCGCTTGTCTTTGTAAAACAAATCGTGGTTGCCAGGAAACCAAAAGAACTGCTCAAAGGCCGCGCCAAGTTTTTCCAAACATCGAATAGACGTATCTAACGTATATAGGTTAAGGCTGTTTCTATTATGGCTCCAGTCTCCTAAAAAGATGCAGGTTTCACAGCCTGCATTTTTTGCTTCTTGAATGAACCAGTCTACAAATTCTTCACAGTCACGGAGGTGAGTAGTTGAATTTGATTTTAAACCAAAATGAATATCAGTGAAACAGGCTACCTTTTTAAACAAGGCCATAAATTATTCTCCTATTGATAGTTTAACAGCTATCAATTTAAAAGTCAAGGATTAGGTTCTTCAATTTCTTCGTCTTCATCTTCCGGAAGATCCTCCTCACTCTTGGGCATACGCATATTTTTATATAGTTCGGCCTGGCGAGCAGTTTCTTCTGCGTACTCATGAGCATTCTGCCGAGTTGAACTAGGAGTTAATCCTGCATCTTCGAGCAGGTCATCTCGAATATTTTGACTTTTCTTTTCAATGTTGAGTACCCTGGTAAAGCTATTGGTAACAGCCGCAGTGTAATAGGCAAACGGGTTTTCTGATTTTGATTCATCAAACTGTAGTCCAATTTGACTCAACTGTAGAATTGCCTGCCCTTTCATCTCGTCGATATAGGTATAACCACGCCAGTTGCTACGCTGTGCATATCTCTCGCTGAGTTTGATATACATTTTACCTAAGTTTTCAGTAATACGACCGTGATCTTTGCTAAAGTGTCCAGTGTCTATTGGGCCTTTCCAGTGACTTTTTCCAACGCATATCAATTCGTCTTGATCATTAAATTTCCAATGTTGGAATGGCGGAAAATTTACTTTGTCATGACTATCGGCTACAGTTTTGGTAGTTTTTTTACGTCCCGGCGCTAGTGGAATATGATCAAAGGTCATTATACGAATAATAATATCTGTCTTGGCAATTGTTTTGTAGTCCGGAACACATTCGGCTAATTTTATTTTTTTATCGCCCGAGAGTCTTGCGGCCGAGAATGCAAGTAGCCCTAGTCTTTTAGCTTTGGTTCGTTTAGCATCGGCAATGCTACGTATGTTGACCTTGCTTAGATTTGGAAGTATGATGTCGTATTGTTGGAATTCGGGTTGAGTAAAACTCGAAAAAGAACATTTACTTCTGTGTATTTCTGCTAATAGGTCTCGATTATTTAGGTATTTTACTTTTCTCGTGGTGAAGATTGCGGTCATATTTTAATTATTATCCTTATTCTTAAGTATAACACAGAAGTGTTGTTTGTCAACCACAGTAATTAAGTTAGCAGTTTATTTATCGGTTAAATATATCATAATGGAGATCATATGGCAAACTTAGACGGCATATTATCTGGTTTTGCTAGTTCAGCCAGAAATATTTTTTTCGGAGCAGAGCGTCCGGCTCCTTCTGCCCCACTAATAACTATTCGAGATCTGCAAGGAAACATTAAGAAAGATGACCTGAGAGTTCGTATCAAAGTTCCTGAAAAATACATAAAAGAATCAACTTCTGGAAAAAATAATGAACTAGCAACTCGAGGAAATCAAGGAATAATTTTTCCTTATACTCCGCAAATTACTTATGATGTCAAAGCAGAATACAGTTCTTTAAATCCTACTCACGGAAATTATACTCAACATTTTTACAAAAATAGCAGTGTTGGTTCCATCAATATCAGTGGAAAATTCACTGTACAAAATGAAACAGATGCCACAGTATATCTAGCCACGGTACATTTGATCAAGGCACTGACTAAGATGAGATTTGGTAACGACTCGGATGCAGGAGCACCTCCGCCTGTGTGTAGATTATCTGCATATGGAGAATTCATGTTAAAAGATATTCCGGTAGTTATCACCAGCTATAGGGTTGACCTGCCAGCCGAAGTAGATTACATCACTCTCGGCAAGCAAACAGCAGACCCGGTTTACGGCCAAGCTTCGGTTCCTATAGTGTCTAGCATCAACATTGTTTGTTTGCCTGTGTACAGTAGAAACGAAATGCAACAATTTTCAGTTAAAAATTGGCTTGCCAAATACAATTCAGTATACATTTAATCATGTCTCTATATCAAAAAACCAGCCCTTACTATACTACACCTAATACCAATGGGTATTTAGATGTTATCAAACCGCGTGATATCATAGCGGAAGTTGACGACATTGAGTTTGTGGTTCCTAAAGATTATGAATATAGGCCCGATATGTTAGCCTACGATCTTTATCGAGATGTGGGGTTGTGGTGGGTGTTTGCCGCAAGGAATCGAAATGTGTTAAAAGATCCTGTGTTTGATCTTGTAGCAGGCGTTAGGATTTATTTGCCTAAATTAACCAACATACAATCTTCTCTAGGAATTTAATATGGGAACTGAGATTGTAACAAAAACTCCTGCCAAAATTAATATAACTTTGCCAGACGGAACAAAGGCAGTAGCTGACGGTCTTGAACCAGTGGTAATTAGAGGAAAACGCCCCTATGTAGACCCCAATGCAAATGTATTAAACTATTTTAGATCATATACTTACAATTTTACACTGGCAGGATTGCCAAGAGAAATCGCCAATGACCCTACCAAATACAGAGATGCTAAATTAGACTTTGTTATTTTAAAATCAGGTGGCAAAGGAACTGCAGGGTTAAATGCGGCGGCCACTTACGGAGCAGTTAAAGTAGATGGAAATGGTAGATCGTTAACTTCGGGTAAACAACTAACTAATCCTATTCGTAACCCAGCAGGCGGCATTGTTAATTTTAGTAAAATAAATGATGTTGTCACAATTTCAGAGTTTAATAAACGTAGTGCAGGACGTTTTGACATGTTTATCGAGAATGTTGAAATAACCGCATTGAAACCATCAGCGGGAAACTCATTTAGCACAGCATTATCTTTTGAAATTTTTGAACCACTAAGCACTACCGGATTTATTGATGCACTACATGCTACGGCTATTGCTACCGGTTATAATGGATATCAAGGGGCTGTGTTTTTATTAAAGATGCAATTTATAGGATATCCTGATCAAAATGAATCCGAATCAATCGAGGTTCCCGGATCGACTAGATATTTTCCTTTTACAATTAATGGCATGGATGTAGACCTAACCGAAAACGGCACACGATATCGTATAAAAGGTATGCCGTTTAATGATCTAGCATTTGGTGCACCTAATCGACTAACTCGCCCGGTTCAGATGTCGGGTAGTACAGTTTCAGAAATATTAAAAGATTTTATAAAGAAAAAAAATGAGCAAATAACTGCTGATGATAAGGCCAGTAAGCCTGCGGCCAACGCAACCGACCATGATGTATACGATATAATTTTTCCAGAAATTGACAAAGATGGGAATCGAGATCCCGACAGGAAAAAAACAAACAAAATAGGCCAAGCAAAAATTGCAGAATTATTAAGAGATAACAGAGTTTATGCATTTGCAGATCCAAGTGATCCGACTCGACCTAATCCCTATAATCCTGGCACAAATCAAGATTCGGTGAGATATGAACCGGGAAAAACTCTAGCAATGTTTGCCGATGGTGCAAACATTTCTGAAATTATATCAGCAATTATTCGCGATAGCGAATATCTTAAAAATATTTTAAAAACTATAGGAAAAGAAGGAACTATAGATAATAACGGAATGATAGACTTTTTTAGAGTTAGTATAGAAGTTGACAATCTAGATGTAGACCCTGTGACTAGGAATCAATTTAAAAAGATAACTTATGTAGTGACTCCTTATAAAATACATTTCACAATGATTCCGGGATATGAGGCAATAGGTGCGTCTCAAGAAGACCTTAACCCACTGATACACAGGAAATACAATTATACCTATACAGGTAAAAATACAGATGTTTTATCTTTTAGGTTAAACTTTAACAGCCTGTTTTTTCAAAGTACTCCGCCCGCCAACGGTAATAGTGATGCAGTTCCTAGCAAAGACGGCGCGGCCCCTGCCGGCACTGTCCAGGTTGAAAAGCAACCTTCAAGGTTAGAAGTTCTTGACAAAAGAATATTGTCTACCCCGGTGAGTATGCCAACTAACGAGGCCAATCAAACCCAATCTAGCGGAGGAAATGCGGGACCCCCGCAAACGGACCCGTATTCTATCTTGGCTAAAGATTTGTTTACAAGTCTACAAAAAAGTACTCAATATGCCGCACTTATAGGTGAATTAGAAATTATTGGAGACCCGTTTTTTCTTGCCACCGGCGGGCTCGGAAATTATGTTCCTAAAATATTAAGACCGGGGATAACAGAGGATAATGAAACAGACCTAAGCAGAGGATTGGTTCTTATAAACTTAAATTTTAGAAATCCAATTGATATACTAACTTCAGGAAAAGACAGCGGAATGATGAACTTTGATTTTGAAAAGATGTCATTTTCTGGGGTCTACATGATTAAAAAAATTAAGTCTCATTTTAAAGAAGGCGCATTCAAACAAACAATTGAAGTAATGAGGATGCCAAACATAGAAGGGGATATCAACGTTGATGTTAAAGACGACTTAGATGTAATGAAAACTAGGCCAAACCCAAATGATCAAGTAGTAAAAGATACTAGAAGATTTAATCCTAGCCGACAAATGCCGCTTCTTAATTTTATTAATGGTATCAACAAAGACATTACTAGTATATTAAATACACCTGCCAGGCTAGCATCAGAAGCAGGCGCCGCCTTACAAGCCGCGGCAACCAAAGGAAGCACCGCAATTAACGCCGCACTTTCTCCAATAACAAAAGTTGCGCAAAAAATTAATGCTTCGGTACAGGGAATAAATCAAACAATATTCAGCGGCGCCGAAAAACTAGGATTAGGTCCAAATCAAATTAGCGGACTGTCGCCTACGCAAATTGTTACCATGTTGGCTTTGGCCAGAAGAATCCCCGAGGGAGTTGATGTGGCCGCGGCAGAAGCACAAGGTATTAGTCTTCTCCCCGATAAGTTACCTAATGTTCCTCCGACCCAGCCCGTTAGGACAGCACCGCCTGCAGAGGTAGCACCAGCTGATGCGGCAGTGGAACAAGAAGTCCAAACTAGTGAAGGCAGTTTTGATGCCGTGCGTGTTTTTGGCTTTGACCCAGCAGTAGTGACTACAGCACCAATTAATACTCCTGTGATTACTTCCAGGCAAACAAATTTACCTCCGTCGGTAATCCTGGCTCCTCCGGCCCCCCCTGCTTCTTCGGTGCCCTTACTGCAATCGCTATTCCCAGTCACCAGTAGCGTTTCTTCTCCGATTGATGTACGCAATTTAATTACTTTTAATTCAGGAAAAACACAATGAGCGGAACGCAAGATACAAGAACCCGTGCCAAGCTACCTAGCCCTGGCCCCTATATAGGAGAAATAACCAATCACTTAGATAAAACCTATATGGGCGGAGTTGAAGTGGCCATTAGGAAAGGTATACCTGGACTAGTTGGTAGTCAAAATGCAGTTTACCCTGTGCAATATCTAAGTCCATTTTACGGAGTAACATCTGCAAGGCACGAAGGCAACAACAGCGGTAATTTTGACGACGTACAAAAATCCTACGGCATGTGGATGGTCCCTCCTGATGTAGGTACACAGGTTTTGGTTATTTTTGTTGATGGTGACCCTAACCAAGGATTTTGGTTTGGATGCATTCAAGATAGATTTCAAAATCAAATGGTTCCTGGTATTGCGGCCTCACTGCAATCTGCACTAACTGCCGAACAACAACGTAAGTATGGAACTTCTTTATTGCCCGTGGCAGAGGTACACAAGAAAAGCCAAACTCTCAATTCGGGTCCTAACATAGATAAAATACAAAAAGCTATACATCCTTTTGCTGACAGATTATTGTCTCAGGGATTATTACTAGACACCACAAGGGGAGTTACTTCGAGTAGTGCTAGACGAGAAGTACCTAGTAGGGTATTCGGTATTAGCACACCTGGCCCGTTAAAAACTGACACCAATGCCAAAAAAGGTAAAATAGGTTACGGTGCAGGTGTACAGTCTCCTGTATCGCGGCTAGGTGGTAGTAGTTTTGTTATGGACGACGGAGATGCCAAAGGACAAAATGAACTAGTGCGCATTAGGACTCGAACAGGGCACCAAATACTTTTACACAATAGTCAAGATTTAATCTACATAGGGAACGCCAGAGGTACAAGCTGGATTGAATTGACCAGCGATGGAAAAATGGATATCTATTGTGAAGATTCTGTCAGCATACATACCGAAGCTGATTTTAACTTCCGTGCTGATAGAGATTTTAACGTTGAAGCAGGAAGAAATGTTAACATCAAAGCAGGTAAAAATATCAATCTCGAATCTGCAGGTGATTTTAATCTGCGGGCAGACAGGGCAGGAAGATTACATTTTGCAGAATCTGCCAATATAAAATCTGATTTAGAATTAAAATTATCTGGTGATTCGGCAGTACATCTAAAAGGCGACACTGTATATCAATCAGCTACAGGCAATTTTAATATTTCAGGAAGTACTAACTTTTTTACAGCATCTGGAGATACCAATATTTCTAGTGGCGCCATGCATTTTGAAACAGCGGCTAAAATTCACATGAATGGCCCGTCGGCAGGCACAGCAAGTCCTGCTACTGATCCTGCTACTCCTGGAAAAATGATAACTTATTCGTTACCCAGTACTGATAAAAATGTTGGATGGAGTGATGGTAATTTCTTTAAAGGTGCTCCGATCACCAGTATTATGCAACGTGTACCTATGCATGAACCTTGGGTACAACACGAAAATATTAATAGTGAAAAATTTAGCAAGCCCGCTACTGATGTTACTTTAGGATCAGATGAAACTGTAGTTTCTGCAAATAGACCGGGATCAACAGGGTAATAAATACCATATGCCATTTAAAACTATCGAACTAACCAATGCCAATGCTATAAACGAACAGCCGGCAAAGCTACGTCATTTCTACAAAGGATTTAGCTCACTGTCTGCGAATCCTGGATCTAGACTTTATGACATGGATCTAGTCAAACAAGATATCATTAATCACTTTAATACTAAAAAAGGTAGTAGGGTTATGAATCCTAATTTTGGTAGTATTGTATGGGATTTGTTAATGGAACCGTTAACTGAGCAAACTCGAGATGCACTTAAAGATGACATCACTACTATCTGCACAGCTGACCCTAGAGTTTCGGCATCTCAAATTGATATTACAGAATATCCTATGGGATTTATTTTAGAAATAACCTTAAGTTTGGTAAATGATGATCAGTCGTCTGTATTGAAACTGACCTTTGATCAGAAATTAGGTATAGTAACACAATAATGTAGCCAGATAATTCTGGCAATAAATACGGTACAAGTTAATAAAAATATGATCCCATCAACTAATAATAAATTGCTAGTGTCCGAAGATTGGAAAAAAATATACCAATCTTATCGCAATGCTGAGTTTCAAAGTTACGATTTTGAAACCCTAAGACGCACTATGATCCAGTATCTTCAGCAAAATTACCCTGAAGATTTTAATGATTTTATTGATAGTAGCGAATACATTGCTCTAGTTGATCTAATTGCATACCTAGGGCAAAATTTAAGTTTCCGTGTTGACTTAAACGCCCGTGAAAATTTTTTAGAAACAGCCCAACGTCGAGACAGCATCCTACGTTTAGCACAACTAATCAGTTATGCACCTACTAGAAACGTTCCCGCTAGCGGATTTTTAAAAATCACTGCGGTTTCCACAACTGATTCTGTAATTGATTCCAATGGAACAAACGTGGCAAATACTACCATTGTCTGGAATGATCCCACAAGTACCAATTGGTATGAACAGTTTATTTCTATAATGAATTCTGCTATGAGCGGCAGTTTTATTTTTGGAAAACCTTACGATAGAAAAACCATCGACGGCATACTAACAGAGCAGTATAGAATAAACAGTACTAACATAGACGTACCTATATACAGTTTTTTAAAAACAGTTAATGGTACAGCAATGAATTTTGAAATAGTTCCTGCAACCATGTCCGGAACTACTTCTGTATATGAAGAAGCACCTAAACCGGCTAACTCTTTTAGTTTAATCTATAAAAATGACAATCAGGGTGCAAGTAGTAATAATACAGGATTTTTTGTACACTTTAAACAAGGTAAATTAGCAGTATCTAATTTTAATATTACCACCCCAGTCTCTAATGAAATTGTCGGAGTTAATGTTAACAACATTAATGATACAGACGTATGGCTTTGGAATTTAGACAACAACAACAGATATTCTACGTTATGGACCAAGGTCCCTGCAATAACTGGTAATAATATTATCTATAATAGCCTATCTAACAGTGAAAGAAATATCTATAGCGTTACTTCGCGAGACCAAGATCAGATTGATTTAAATTTTGCAGACGGTAGCTTCGGTAATCTTCCACAAGGGCAATTTAATCTATTTTACAGACAGAGTAACGGCTTGACCTATACAATTAAACCAGAGCAGATGAGTGGAATTGTAGTTGAAATACCATACCTTAATAAATCAGGGCAAGGGCATACATTAACATTGACAATGGGATTGCAATACACTGTGAGTAATAGCGCAGGCCCAGAAACAAACGCCAGCATACAAAATAAAGCACCACAGGTATACTATACACAGAACCGTATGGTTACCGCTGAAGATTATAACGTGGCTCCATTAACCTTAGGCAGTAACATTTTAAAAGTAAAAAGTGTAGCCAGGGTCAACAGCGGATTAAGCAAATATTTTGAACTTAGTGACGTCAGTGGAAAATACAGTAAAACTAATATTTTTGCCACTGATGGTATATTATATAAAAATACTCAAGAAAAAAGTTTTGAATTTTCATTTACAACTGGCAATAGGAACGAAGTATTTTCTGCTATTAAATTTTATTTAGAACCAGTAATTGCTAACCCAGCATTGCGATCTTTCTATTTTGACCAATATGAAAGACCTTCCCTTAGCGATTTAAAACTATCTTGGGTACAAGACAGTAAGAGTGCAACACAATGTACTGGACATATCACAGATATTAATCTAGGCGGCCCGACTAGTTTAGGCACATTTATTTCAAATAATCTCAAATATGCAACTCAAGGGGCATTGATGAAATTCGTAGCACCAGGAAGCCTTCCGCCTACTGATGCAAGATACAACGCCAGCAAAAAATATTTCAAACCAAATGGCAACTTAGTCGCTGTTAAAAGCAGTAACACATTAGATTACATTTGGGTCAAAGTTGTTCAAGTAGTTGGAGACGGATCTAATACAGGACAGGGTGCATTAGATACCGGCACGGGTCCCGTTATTCTCAGCAATATTATAGATAATGGAGCCATCCCAGTTGAAGTGATACCTAAGTTTATTGATGTGTTCACCTATACATTCGAAAACGAATTGGTTAATCTTTGTCTGAATCAAAGAAATTTTGGGCTCTCATTTAACAAAGTTACAAGGAAGTGGGTAATTATATTAGATACTAATATTGATCTAATTAGCCCATTTAGTCTTACTTTCCAAGGAAACAAAGATAATGCAAATAGAGATGCCAGCTGGATGGTGGCTTTTACGTGGACAGGAAAGAGTTATAAAGTAAGATATCGTCTAACAGATTATATTTTTGAAAGTGAAAAAGAAACAGCATTTTTTATTGACCCTAATACCGTTAACTATGATTATAATACTAATTCTGTGATTAAAGATCAAATAAATGTGTTATCAATTAATACGATGAACACAGACATTAACTCGGGATTGGGTAAAGATTATCAATGGCAGATTGATGGTGCTATTGTAGAAACTGACGGGTATGTTGAGCCTAAAAAAGTCAAAGTGAGTTTTTATGATTATAATAGTTCTGGGCAAATTTCAGATCCCGATACCTTTATGAATGTAGTAGAGCCGTCAAGCACTAACGAGACCACTAATTTTAATGATAAGTTTGTATATTTTAAAAAATCTACAGACGGGCAAAGATACAGTCTAATGGATAAAGAACTTTTTAGAGCATTTCCTACGCCAGAGGATGCAGATGCTATGTTAAATCAATTAGCGGTTAATAACGGGGACCTGTTTTATTTTTACAATCCAGAATACAATGTTGTTAAAAGTTTTTCTGCGGCCCTCTTAGGAACATCTGATCATTGGGTATACGAACCTGATTATTATGCCTATTCTGGTCGAGATGGATTAAAATTTCAGTATACACATAACAGTGGTGAAGATAGACGAATTGACCCTAGTAAGAGCAATATCATAGATGTATATCTATTAACCTCCGATTATGATTTAAGTTTTAGAACATGGCTATCTTCTGGAACAGGAGCAGAACCATTAGCACCCACTAGTTCTAGTTTAGAACAGAATTATTCATCTAAATTAGAACCTATTAAAACTATCAGCGATGAAATTATTTTCCAACCAGTCAAATATAAAGTGTTGTTTGGCAACAAGGCTTCTGGAAATTTACAGGGAGTATTCAAAGCAGTAAGAAATCCTTCTCGCCCTACTAGCGACAACGATTTAAGAAGTAGAATACTAATGGCCATTGAAGATTTTTTTAACTTACAAAATTGGGATTTTGGGCAGTCTTTTTTCTTCAGTGAGCTTTCAACATATGTGATGAACATTATGTCTCCTGATATTACTAACTTTATTATTGTTCCGACAGCATCTAACAGTTTTGGTAGCCTTTATGAAATTGCATGTCAAAGCAACGAATTGTTTATTAGCGGTGCATCTGCCAATGAAATAGAAATCATCGATGCCATAACATCTTCACAATTAAAAGCATCAGGAATAGTAACCACTAGCGGCAGTTAAACCATGGCAGATAAAATTATTAAATCAGTAAATCTACTTCCGGAGTTTCTAAGAACAGATAGAAATTCTAAATTTCTATCCAGCACAATTGATCAGTTAATACAGAAACCGCAAGTTGAACGTCTCGATGGATATATAGGTGACACCGAAACTGTTACCTACAATTCTACAGCAGATATCTATATTTCTGAAACACTGCCTTTGAGAAGAAATTATCAATTAGATCCTGCCCTGGTAATTAGAGATTCTTCTGATAATGTAACTGATGTTGTGGCATTAGATGATTTAGTCAACGAGCTGTCTATACAAGGTAGTAAAGTTGATAACTTTGACAGATTGTTTAGGCCCGAGTTTTATTCTTATAATCCTCATATTGACTGGGATAAATTAATCAACTATCAGCAATACTATTGGTTGGTTACCGGTCCAAATGTTATAACAATTGACGGATCTCCAAAAAATAGTACCAGTACATATACTGTTGTAAACAACAGAGCAAAAACTGCGTTTGTGTTTACCCCCGATGGACTAACTGCTAATCCGTTAATTTCTCTTTACAGAGGAAACACCTATCACTTCAAAGTTGACTCTTCTTTTAAATTTTACATTAAAACTTCTGCCACCCTGGGTACTGGAGATCAATTTAATTTTGGAGTTACTAATAATGGAACCAGTACCGGAATAATTTCTGTTACAATCGATAACAATACTCCAGATACTTTATTCTACGTCAGTGATACTCAACAATATGCACAAGGGCAAATTTCTGTCAAAGCAGTTGCAGAAGATTCTCAAATAAATGTTGAAACAGATATTATAGGTAAAAAACATTATACTTCCGGAAACAATGTGGTCCTGTCAAATGGTATGAAGATTAGATTTGGCGGAGATGTGTATCCCGAATTTTATAGAGATCGAGACTTTTTTGTTGAAGGTGTAGGTATTGCCATTAGGTTAGTCGAATATGATTTATTAAACTGTGCTGAACTTCCCACAGCAACTTTTAATGAAAATTTTGACGCTACTCCTTTTGATGACTATCCATTTGATAGTTTTAAGAAGTTACCATTAACACCTGATTACATTACGATCAATCGAGCAAGTAGGGATTTAAACCCTTGGTCAAGATATAATCGATGGGTGCATAAAGACGTTATTACCGCATCTGCTCTGGCCACAGGTCAAACTCCTGTATATCCTGCCAACCTAAGAGCTAAACGCCCTATTATTGAATTTGAAGCTGATTTTAAATTATTTAACTTTGGGTCTCGAGGCATAGAAAATGTTGATTTAATTGACACAGAAACAACCGACGCATTTAGTTTAGTTGAAGGGTCTGCTGGACATCATGTTGACGGTGTACAATTAGCGCAAGGTCACAGAGTTATATTTGTAGCAGATACTGACAACGAAGTCCGTGGAAAAATTTATCAAGTTAATTATATTGGTATCAATAATAGATTAAGATTAACCCTCGAACAAGTTGATGCCCCTGCAACGGAATCAGTAGTAGCTGTAAACTATGGTAAAAAATACACAGGAACTAGTTGGTGGTTTAACGGAGACGAATGGAAATATTCACAACAAAAAACTGCATTAAATCAAGCGCCTTTATTTGATCTATACGATTATAGGAGAGCAAGTTTTAGTGATTTAAATTACTATGTTACTAGTTTTTCTGGTAATAAAGTGTTTGGGTATGATATAGGATCGGGCTCTGCAGATCCAATCCTAGGGTTTCCTTTAAACTATCGAAATAGTATCGGAGTAGGTAGTTATCTTTTTAAAAATTATTTCATGGACGGTCAAATAGTTTTGCCCGAAGATGAGACAACGATACCTACTAGCACAACATTTTTTAAGATTGGCGATAACTTTTTTAATACTTGGTCAATAGCTGATCCTTATAAAATTCCGTTATTAAAATCTGATATTGCCACAACTGTTGGTGAATCAAATTATTATGAAACTCCCCTAGGATTGACCAATAACCCACTAAATGAAAATGCTGATAGTTTTACACTTAGCGAAATAAGCGATCATGTTAAATCGATGGTTGTTAAAACTTCAGAATTTACTGGCAATTTTCCAGGCGATAGCAATTTAAGAGATCTTAGTAATATTTCTGCCAAGGGAAATAGGTTTATAACCAATAAAAATCCTATGTCGTTTGCGCATTTCTTCCTTGGTAAAAAAGAACACAATGCCATTGATGCGATAACAATTGCGGCTGATCAATATAATCAATTTAGAATGGCTTTCTTAAAAAAGATCGCCAGCATTGGGTTACAAACTGATCCTGTAACCGCAGTTGATATAGCACTTAAAGAATTAAACGTTGATAAGGACGTTCAATCACCTTACTATCTATCTGATATGATAGCCTATGGATCAGATAAAAATACTAGAACTTGGACTATTACTAATCCCAATATTTCTTCTTATCCTATTACTTCAGCATTTGATGCTACGGGTATTTCAAGGTATACATATAGATCTGTCTTGGTATACTTAAACGGAGTACAATTAATACATGGAGCACAGTACGATTATTCGCCGACAAATTCTGCTGTTCAGTTATTGGTAACTCGTAATAAAGGCGATATTTTAGTAGTCGAAGACTACCGCGATACTCGCGGATCTTTTATTCCGCCGACACCTACAAAATTAGGACTTTATCCAAAAAGCCGACCATACATCTATGATGATGGATCGTATGTAAACGGCCTTCGCAAATCCATCAAATGTCATGATGGCAGTATCATGGCGGCTTATAACGATTATAGAGATGATATCATTCTTGAATTTGAAAAGAGAGTATATAACAATATTAAATTTCCTTATAACTCAAATGTATTCGAGTTCATGGGTGCATTACCTGGAGCATTCCGTAAATCTGATTATTCTGTTAAAGAAGTAAATGAAATAATTCAAAGAGATTTTATTAAATGGTCAGGAACCTACGGCATTGACTATCAGGAAAATACAGCATTTGATCAATATGATCCATTTACTTGGAATTACGCAGGAAGTTATAACAGAGAATTTGGCATTGAGTTATCGGGAAGTTGGAGATCGATATTTAATTATTTCTACGATACTGACACTCCTAATTATACTCCGTGGGAAATGCTGGGTTTTACAGAGTATCCAACCTGGTGGGCTAGCCAATATGGTCCTGCACCTTACACTTCTGGAAACGAGTTGTTATGGAGAGATCTAGAACAAGGATTAGTAAGACAAGGATACCGTGCAGGAGTGCATGTTGAATATGCAAGACCTGGCTTATCTAAAGTATTACCAGTTGACGACCAAGGAAGATTAGTAGATCCGACCCAATTAATAGCCACAAATGTAACTGCTTATAACCGCCGCCAGCCTTGGAAATTTGGAGATCATGGTGCGGCCGAAACCGCATGGCGCCGAAGCAGTTATTGGCCATTTGTCATCCAAAAACTATTGGCATTAACAAGTCCTGCTTCCTATGCGTCGCTGATGTATGACCCGATTAAGACTAGACGAAACCTTTCCGGGCAGTGGGACTACGAGCCAAATTTTGAATTTTTAAAATTAAAAAATGTAAGCATCCACGGAGAGACTGATACTATAACCAACAGCGGTTATAGTGTATATGTTAGTGAAATTGGCCTTCAGCGTACCGGCAATTATATTAAAGAGCTAAGATCCGATCTTGATAATGCAGATTTTAATTTATTTTATAAAGCTGGCGGATTTGTTAATAAAAACAAATTACAAATTACTATTGATTCTATTGAGCCTACCAGCACTAGTCAGGGAGCATTGCTTCCTCCGGAAGATTATAGTTTAATTTTAAATGTTAGTAACCCTATTAAATCTACTGCAATTTCTGGAGTAATTGTACAAAAAAATAATGGCAAATTCATTGTTAAAGGATATGATAATAATAATCCTTACTTTACAGTCTATACTGTTTTAAGAAATACCGACACTCCGACGATTACAGTAGGCGGAGTTTCAGATCCTTACATTACATGGGCATCGAGTTCATCGATCGGGCAAAGTGGGTTATCGTCAGTTGATACGACTACTGCAAATTCTGCATTATCAGGCACTTATTATCAGCAAGGGCAGATAGTAAAATACGGAAATTATTATTATAGGGTTAAAAATAGCCACAGAAGTGGTGATACTTTTGTTGAGTCTTATTTCCAAAGGTTACCTGCATTGCCGATAATTGGCGGGGCCACTGTGCAAATTGCAAGTACAATTGACAGTATAGAAAAAAATATTCCCTACGGAACAGAGTTTAATACAATTCAAGAAGTCTATGATTTATTAATAGGATACGGTGCCTGGCTCAAAGGGCAAGGGTTCTATTTTGATGAATATAACAGTGAGCTTCAGTCAGCTATTGATTGGGACTTTACATGTAAAGAATTTTTATATTGGACTACACAAAACTGGGCTTCTCAAAATATCATTACATTAAGTCCTTTTGCTAATCAGATTAAATTTAAAAATCCTGCATCTGTAGTTGATAATATTTTTAATAGTTTTTACGAATATAGTATATTACAGGCCAATGGCCGTCCGTTTCCTAAAACATCTTTGTCAGTCGACCGTGAAGACGGAGTATGTACAATCAAAACATTAAATTCTTTTGACGGTATATATTTTGCTAGATTAAATTCTGTACAAAAAGAACACGGTCTAGTATTCAAAAATAGAACTATGTTTAATGATGTTATCTATGATAAAGTCACAGGATATCGCCAACATAGGATGAAAGTAAAAGGTTTTAGAACTGCAAACTGGGATGGCGATTATTTCAGTCCGGGTTTTATATATGACGAAGCAACAGTAACAGATTGGAAGACATACACTAATTATCGATATGGTGATGTTGTTCGTTTCAACGGAAATTATTATTCTGCTAAACAAAATGTTGCCTCTTCAGAAAAATTTGATTTTACAAAATGGGTTCCTCTAGGCGAAAAACCTGTAGCCGCATTGTTGTCAAATTTTGATTATAAAATTAGTCAGTTTGAAGATTTTTACAGTTTAGATATTGATAATTTTGACAGTGCCCAACAAAAAATGGCACAGCATCTAACAGGCTATACACCTCGAGTTTACTTAAACAATATTTTTACAGATCCTATTGCTCAATATAAATTCTATCAAGGTTTTATCAAAGAAAAGGGAACTAAGAATGCAATTAGTAAACTTTCTAAAGCAACAATCCACAATCTTCAAGGACAAATTGATTACAACGAAGAGTGGGCGTTCCGAGTTGGATACTATGGATCTTACGAAACCTATAAAGAAATTGAAGTACCGTTAGTTGAAGGCGGGTTCATTGAAAATCCTCAAGTCATTAATTTTGTTGAGACAACACCTACAACACCAAACGATTTAATTTATTATAGTTTGCCTGCAGATTTATCTATTACTCCTATAGAATATAAATCAACTGCTACTTTTACTACCGAAACCGGAACAGATTCTTTCCAATTAGCCACTGCTGGATATGCAAGATTTGACGATGTAGATTTTACACTGTTTAACGAATCTGAAATATTAACGTTAACCAATACTAATTTACTTGTACAAGGAACAACTATTTGGGTAGGTTCTAAAAACAACGGAGATTGGGATGTTTTAAAATATAATCTCGACACTGCTAAGTTAGTTAGTATGACTTCAGATACCGAAGTTGCAGGAACAATTGAGTTTTACACTGATTACATACACAATTTGTCTGTAGGGGACGTTGTATCTGTAAATGAGTTTGACGATAGAGTTAATGGTGTATATAAAATTCAATCAGTTCCTGGATTGAATCGTTTCATTGTTGTAAATTCTTCTACGGTGGTTGCAGGTACTATTACTCCGTCTTCTCCGGGACTATTATTTAAATTCGTCAGTGCTAGAAATAGTACTTTTGATAATTTACCATCAGATCAAACACTTTTAGAATTGCCCGAAGGATCAAAGTTGTGGGTCGATGATAACGGCAATAATAAATGGAGTGTTTATCAAAAAATAAAAAACTATCACGAATTATCAGTTTCTGCTAGCACATCACCGACTGATCAAAAGTTAGGATGGAGTATCAGTAGATCAAGTCCGACTAATATATTCATGGTAGGTAGTCCGGGGTATACAGAAAATGTAAACACTGGTAACGTATCTGTTTATTACGAATCTGGAAATTCTATACAATTAAAGTTCAGGTACGGAATTAACACAGGAATCACACAGTATTATTCTTTAGGTGATGAAACTGGATTTGGATGGGATTTGGCCTACGACAGCCAAGAATTTATTGACAGTAATGGGCCAACGGGCTACGGATTGATGTTTGTAGGAGCCCCTCTTACAAGTAAAGTTAAATCTAATGATGCAGTTGGATCATTAAGATATGCATCGGGTACCGGTAGTGCATCATCGAGGACACAGGAAGGTCTGGTTAAAATTAGTAGCGTTGACGGAACTTTAATAGAAGAAAAAACACAAAAAGTTTTATTAAGCCCGTACCCATCTAATTACGAACGATTTGGAACTAGCATTTATGAAGTTGCTACTTCATTAGGTAAGCTTCTATTGGTAGGTGCTCCCCAAACTAATTCTCTTGGGACAGGAACTGTTTATTCTTACTGGGTCACTACCAGCACAGTCACTACAGGAACCGTTGACATCTCTTATAAAGGCAAGGTTATTAATCCAGTAATTACTTTGGCAAACACTGGCAGTCAATGGGGTAGTATAATTACCGGATCTGACAATGCAGAAATAATTGCAATTAGTGCCCCTGGGTATGATTCCAACAAAGGTTTAGTTACAGTTTTTGTAGGAACAACTACTCAATTTTTACAAACAATTTATAGTCCATTTGACAAGTATGCTAAATTTGGTACAGATATTGCTGTTAGTCCTACCGGCAATTACATGTGCGTAACTGCATCCGAAGCTCGAAATTCTGATCAATCTTATGGTAAGGTTGCAATTTATAAAAGAACCAGTTCAGTTGGTACATTTACTCTATTACAAATTATATCTAATCCTGTAATCGGTGTAGGAATGAAGTTTGGCCAGGCTGTTGATATTAACCCTGATGCTACTGAAATAGTAGCATCAGCAATTGGTACCAATCGACATGTTTCTGAAACCTTTGACAAATATTCTTTGTTGCTAGGAACACAACCTGATCTTACAGCACAATATGTAAATGATCCTAATAGTACTCAATCAGATGCCCAGACAACATTTGACCTTGAATCTACAACGTTTTTTGATGCCATCACATATTCGGGAACGGCATATGTATATAACAGAAAAAATAATCTGTTTAGATTAGCCGACGAACTAATTCCTCCGGATACAACTACGGGAACTAACTTTGGGTTTAGTATTGCATTGAATCAAAATAGTATCTATGTTGGATCTCCGGCTTATAAAAACTCTGTCACACCAGACTTGGCAACCAGTTCATTCTATCAGTTTTACAAAAAAGATACCACGGCACAAAGTTTAAATTTATTAAGAGAGCAGGACAATTTAATATCTGTAAACGCTATTCAAAAGGTATCGTTAATTGATACCTTCAATGAGGAAATAGTTGAATACCTTGATGTAATTGATCCGTTAAAGGGAAAAATTTCAGGTCTTGCAGAACAAGAAATACGATACAAATCATCTTTTGATCCTGCAATTTATGCCATCGGTACGGATGCTACAGTAAATGATCCTAATACATGTTGGATGGAAGAACATGTAGGAGACCTATGGTGGGATTTAAGCACAGTAAAATATTCATGGTATGAACAAGGTAGCTTAGAGTATAGAAAAAATAACTGGGGAAGATTATTCCCAGGGTCAAGTATTGATGTATACGAATGGGTAGGATCTACATACTTACCGAGTCAATGGGCGGCATTTGCCGACACCACAGAAGGCCTTGCCTTAGGAATTAGCGGGCAACCTAAACACCCTGATAACTCAGTGGTGTCTGCTAAACAATTTTATAACAGCATAAATGATTCTTTTACAAATTATTATTACTTCTGGGTAAAAAATAAATTAGTTGTTCCTAATGTAAAAAATAGAAGAATCAATAGTTATCAAGTATCAAGCCTAATTGCTAATCCTACAATTTATGGATTACAATATGCTTCAATAATTGCTAAAGATGCAGTAGTATTAGCCAATGTTGGTAATTTATTAGTTGATAATAGAATACACCTTAATATTGCGTCCGACACTATCAGTAATGAAATACCTAGACACACTGAATGGTTATTATTGCAAGACGGATTAGCTACTAGTCGACCTAATGCATTATTAGAAAAGAAATTAATGGACAGTTTATTAGGACATGATAGCCTAGGTAATACTGTACCTGATCCTGCACTATCTGCTAGGGCTCGTTATGGTGTTGGTATCAGGCCTAGACAAACCATGTTTAAAGATAGACTGTCTGCTCTAAGAAATATTGTTGAATTTGCTAACGATGTATTATCTAAAGAAAGAATTACCGGAAATTATAGTTTTGAAAATTTAAACAAACAAGAAATTCCACCAGATGAATATAGTCACGAATACGATCAAGTAGTCGAAGATAACGAAGCACTGCTATTAATTGATACTCGACAGTTAGTTGCCGCGGAGTTGTCTTGCACAATAAAAGATGGAAAAATCCGTAGCGTCTCTATTGATAAAACCGGAGCAGGTTATAAAATTAGTCCAGTAGTGACTATTGAAGGAGGCAACGGTGCTGAAATAGTTACTACAATTAATTCTCGAGGACATGTTATTTCCGCTGAAATTAAAAATGCCGGTGAGGGACTGGCCACAGCTCCGCGGTTAACAGTTAGGCCTTATACAGTAATAGTGTTAGCTGATACGTCATTTACGGGCAAATGGACAAAATTTATCTATGACAAATTGTCAGATAGCTGGATTAGAGCTCATACTCAAGAATACAACACCTCATTGTATTGGGACTATATTGATTGGTCGTCGGACACATATAACCAATTTTTAGATTATTCGGCAACAGTTAATGAAGTATATGAACTAGACACATTGACTGAATTAACAGTAGGATCGTATGTCAAGGTTAACGATGCAGGCCTTGGAACTTATATCATTGTTGAAAAAACATCAGACGGAGTGAATGGTACATTTGATAGTAATTTCAATATTGTCTATGCAGAAAACGGCACAATAAAAATACTAGATAACATTTGGAATTTTTCAAATAGTAATTTATCATATGATAACAACAGTGCATTTGACCAAACTTTGTTTGACCAAATACCAGATATTGAATTACACTACCTATTGACTGCATTAAGAGACGATTTATTTGTTAATGCGTTAAAAATTAACTGGAATTTGTTGTTCTTCAAAGCAGTTAAATATGCGTTAAGTGAGCAAAAACTTTTAGACTGGGCATTCAAAACATCATTTATCAATGTTATAAATTATGCAGGTGATTTGGATCAACGACCTATTTATAAACTTCAAAATAGTCAATTCTATGAAGATTATATCGGCGAAGTTAAACCATACCATACCAGTATTCGAAATTTTACAACTAACTACACGGTATTAGAACCAAGTCAAACCTATGTGACAGACTTTGATTTACCGTCAGTTTATGATAATAATTTAGAAAAATTTATCACAGTTAATTTTGGTAATCCTTTAATGAATACCCAGCCTTGGAAGGCCTGGGCTGATAATTATCTGTTCGGAGTGGGTGAAATTTCTATAGGAAACCCGGGGGCAGGATACACATTCCCTCCGAAGGTTGATCTAATTACAGAGCCTGGAGATACTGGCTCCGGGGCCACTGCCGAAGCGTACATTCGATCAGGTGAAGTTTACGATATTATCGTAACTAACCCAGGACAAAATTACAGTAGGTCTCCAAGAGTTGTTATTCAAGGCGGAGGATCTACTGGTTTAATTAATGCAGTGGCCTATGCTAAATTATCAAATGGTAAAGTTCGAGAAAATACTATTGGAATTAGATTTGATAGGACAAGTCGACAGTCCGAAACAGGTAATCTTAACACGATAGACGCATTCGTTTGCGATGGATCGACTAATGAATTTATTTTATCTTGGGTTGCAGATCCGGATAAAAATAAAATAGTAGCAACATTAGACGGTGAGTTAGTGTTGAATTCAGATTATACAATAAAGTACTATACTGAATATTCTACCGATTCTCAAGAATATTTACAGCATAAAAATAAAATAATATTTTTAAATTATGTGCCGCTAAATGGTCAGACACTTGAAATATCCTATATTAAGAGTACAGATGTATTGAACTCTGTTGATAGAATTTTAAACTATTACACACCTAAATCGGGGATGCCAGGATTAGATTTAGGGCAGTTAATGACAGGTATTGTTTACCCCCAGGCATCAATCCAAGGGCTAACATTTGATTATAGTACAAAATGGGATACTTATCTAGGCTTTGATAGAGCCCTATGGGCCGACGAAGTTGGAACATATTTCAGTGCCGTAACAACTGCGTCGTCTTCTGTAGTCGGCGGTACTTGGACAAACATTGCGGTATCTGACATTAGTGGAATTACTGTAGGGCAGTCAGTAAATGTGATCAGTACATCTACACCTATCTTCAGATCATCTATTGCTAAAGTGGTAGGTATCAATCCGATAACCAAGGTGATTACAGTTAACACTACTACGGTTAAAACAATACCCAACACTTCTACTATTGAATTCTGGAGTTATAGCGTTAATTCGGCCTTGCTAGATAGTGCCATCATTGGCGGCACATGGAACGCTGGAGTTGCAAACGGTGCCCTTGGAATAAATCCCGAAGATGTTATTATAGATGGAGATAGATTTATTAGTTCAGACAACAGCTATGCTCCTGAGGAGCTAGTTCCCGGGCACGTAGCCGAAAGCCTAGGCATTAATGTTTATACAAAAAATCCAGAGGGTGCACCGGTAGTTTTATCATCTTCATTCTTTATAGATTCTAACTCTACTGCTACTCGCATAATGAGTATTGTTCCTCCTAGTTATGCCAGTGTAATGGTCAGTTATGCCAATACAATTTTTTCATATAATACAAATACTAATTTTACAACCAGTACTCAATATGCAATTAACTGGACTACAAATGAATTAATAATACCACCTCAAGGCAGTTCTGGATTAGTGAGATACACAGTGATCAGCATCGGTGGCGGCCGCCCAGATACCGAAGCAGGAGTTATTGATTCTGCTACAATTATACCTCCGACTAGTTCTGCACAGGTACAAAGTTTAGCTGGCATTGACTCAGTTCGATCAGCATATGTCACAGTCAACGGACAAAGTATTCCTGCGGTAAGTACCTCAACTGAATACGGTTACATACTAACCTATGCCGATGACGACAATCGCAGAGCGGTTGCTAATGTTTATAATCTGTCAACCGCCACAGGTCCTAATGTGGTAACAGCTTGGTTCTTTGGGTTTGGGCACAAGTACTTTAATGAAATCCATGAGCAAATAATCAATGTAGATGCTCGTGCTCCTGTAGGTACATACACTGAGATTCCTTATGCTTTAGAGAACCCTCCGGGGGAAGTTGAACCATTTGTGGCCAATGCAATAGTTGAATTTTATAATACTTCCACAGGCGGACGAAGCATGCTGACACCGCCTCATATAGATTATTATAAGGTAGAAGATCCAGCAGATAATTCTTATGCAATTAACAATGTGACCAGCACTGGCGCATTGAAAAATTTTGATCTAGCCAGAGTTAGAACATATATTAACGGGTCTGAATTAAAACGAGGATTTGATTTTACTGTAGGACTTCTTGACGGAGTTTATCAAGTTACTATTAACTCGGCGCTGTTAAGTAGGGGAGATGTAATTGCAATACTAGGAAAACCAGGAAGTACTGCTGATTTTCCTGAACAAGATTATCATTATGATATTGTGGGATCAAATTTATTATTATGTGCTCCTGTTACTAATTTTGGTTATTACGGTTGGAATACCAACTGGTCTGGTGAAATAAAAGTTATTACCTATAATAATCAAGACGACATGTTGATCAGGACAGAAGTATTCAACGGCAACCCAAGTCGACGATATAAAATTAGTAGACCTGTATTGGATGAAAATTATATCTGGATCACAGTTAATGGTATACCTCTGGTCAATTTTGTTGACTTTGAAATATTAGAAGATCAGGTCACTGTACAGGTAAGCGATTGGTTTAATTTCAAACCCGTTGACAAAGTTGTTATCATAACATTCAGCAGTGAAAAATTATCATCGACTATACTGGGACACAGAATATTCAATGATCTGTTTAATAGGACTCACTTCAAACGATTGAGTAAACAGAATACTACCTACTTAACAAAACCGTTAACTTTTACTGATACAGAAATTTTTGTAGCAGACTTGACAGTGCTTGCTAGACCTTCAGTGGAAGCAAATATTCCTGGGGTTGTAATAATTGACGGCGAAAGAATTGAATTCTTTAAAACAGAAACTAGACCTGTAGAAACTCAAACATTAGTAACCGCAACAACAATTATTGGTCTAACAAGATTTGGAGAAAACGTACTCGCTATTGATACCGGTACTAACTATTTGATTAATCCGGGAGATTTTGTAACAATACAGGGAATACCTTTAGAGACTACAGTTATTTCTACAGTATCAAACAGGGTAACCTTGAACAATACTGCGTCGATAGCTTTGACTACAGGAACTGAAGTAACCTTTATCAGAAAAACTTACAGTACAGCTCATGTCTTAGCGCAGTTAAGAAGAAGTACATTAGGAACAGCGCCAAGTTTTTATAGCCAAGAAAATACAAAAGTTATCGATCAAAGCATTGAGCAAACAGTGCCGTTTGATGAAAGCATTCTAGTGCAAAATACCTTAACAGGCATCAGTACCGCCTATACTGTTTATAAAAATAATCATATATCTAAATTCTATACAGATTCTGTAAACACCGGATCATTTAACAACAATGGTATAATATTGTCTACGGCTAGTTACATAAACTCTGCTGATCAAATATCTGTATATTATGGAGGTAGATTGCTGAATAAATTAGGAACGTATCATCAAGATATTAATATTTCTTATGATAGTCCTATCATTAATACTGTTAATTTTACTACATCTACTGAAACATTACCGTACACAACAATTATTGGCACCGCATATGTAACCACACTAACCAATCAGGTCTGGGTCTATACGCAATCTAATAAGCTAAATGCAGTTAACGGTTATGAGTATCGAGGGTTAATGTATCGCCCTCCAGAATTTTCAGTAGTGGCTAATGAATTTAAGCAAGAAATTTCGTTAAATATTCCGGAAGGGGTACAGCCAGGAGTAAGATTAACAATGGTTAAACGTCAGTTTGCCGGTTATGATGTTTGGAATGATGTGATAGTGCCGGGAGAATCAACTAAATCTCTAATGGACAGTACTACAGTTCCTGCAAGATTCTTACAAGCTCGTCCTGCTGAATTACCTGACAAGTATTATTATGGAGGTGATCCTGCATTGTTTGACGACAGCGGATTTGCTGTAACAGACGATCAAGGAAACACACTACAAGGATTTTAAAAATGGCAAATATTAATCAATTACCAATTATAACCACAGTTACTAATCAAACCTATTTCATGGTAGTCGATAATCGACTGGCCAAGCGACTTACGTTTGGACAAGTAGTTGATCAAATTATTACTACTTTTTCTAAAGGGCCAACTGGTCCTACAGGATCATCGGGATTATCAGGCAGTCCGGGAAACAACGGGGCGACTGGGCCAACTGGAGCAACTGGACCTTCTAGTACTGTAGCTGGACCACAAGGACCAACTGGCCCTAGCGGAGTTGGTTACGGTGGACCGACTGGTCCTACTGGAGTAACAGGACCGAGTGGTACAGGACCAACCGGAGCAACCGGTGCCGGCGCAACAGGACCAACTGGCCCAAGTGGCATAGGTCCAACCGGGCCTACGGGGGATGTCGGAGCAACTGGCCCTAGTGGAGGACCAATAGGTCCTACCGGAGTTACAGGACCGCAAGGCGAGCAGGGACCTACCGGACCGCAAGGCGAGCAGGGACCCCAAGGCGTTACAGGACCCCAAGGTGTATCGGGACCTCGAGGATTCCAGGGAGATTTAGGCCCTACAGGCCCGACAGGGTGGACCGGACCTACTGGACCTACTGGTAGTACTGGGCCTACAGGATGGACCGGACCACAGGGAGTTACAGGTCCGACGGGGTGGACTGGCCCGACAGGGTGGACTGGCCCGAGCGGACCTACTGGTGCAGGGCCAACTGGACCTACAGGACCGTTTAGTATACGAAGTGTGGCAGTTCCTGTTAGCTCGGCCAGTACAGGAACATTTGGGGATATTGCCTATGACAGCAACTTTGTGTATCTGTGTATCGCCACTGACACCTGGAAAAAGTTGTTTGCCAGTGCATTTTAATTAGCATAAATATCAACATGAAAACTGATAATACCATGAATAAACCAAACGAACAGGGCAATGTAAGAATACAAGGCCACATTAAAATATTTGATCCGCAATCTGGAAAAGTTTTTGTCGACAAGCGTAATGCTATTCATTATGAAAACTTTTCAGTAGCATTGGCACGCAGTATCAGTAATCAGGGATACGGTACTATTTCTGAAATGAGTTTTGGTAATGGCGGAACACGAGTCGATGAAACCGGTATTATCACATACCTAACTCCTAACACAGTTGGCATTAACTCTGATTTGTATAATACAACCTACACTAAGATTGTTGACCCTAAGCAACCATCTAGTTTAGATCCCGCTAGAAATTTTATGGAAGTTAGACATGTATTAGGCACAGCATATTCTGATGTTTTAGTTAGTTGTTTGTTAGACTTTGGCGAGCCTTCGGGACAAGCCGCATTCGATAATGCTACAAATTCAAGCGGAGAATTCGTATTTGATGAATTGGGACTACGTGCTTACAGTCCTGACGGTACAGGTCTAGGTGATTTATTAACTCACGTTATTTTCCATCCTGTACAGAAATCACTGAACAGGATGATTCAAATTGACTACACAGTAAGGATCCAAAGTCTTACAGGCGGAGTATAATCTATGAGCTATACCTTAAAATTTTCTGATCCGTCTAAAACTGATACTGTAATAGTCCCCGATTATGTTCCTGGGATCAACACAATAGATACCAGCCTAAGTCTTGTTGGTAAAGGGTATCCTGCATACGGACAAAAGTTTGCAGAAAATTTTTTATATCTTTTAGAAAATTTTTCTAGTCCAATACCTCCTCAAAATCCTATTGAAGGGCAGTTATGGTTTGACACTAGCGATCCTGCCCGCAAGGTGCTTCGAATCAATGATGGCACTGCCGGAGCAAACTGGCCCAGTGCTAACGGCATTTATCAGCAACCGTTAAATCCTCAATTGTATAACGGATCAAGTTTAAAAACTGGAGATATTTGGGTCGACACTACAGACAATCTTCTTAAGATTTACAGCGGCGCGGGAAGTTGGACTACGGTAGGTCCCTCTGTGTCCGGAGTACTAAAAACTGGATCTGAGCCAGTTGAACTAATTGATTCATCTGATAATGCCATACGCCGAGTTATTTTAAATTGGGCCGACGGATATGTTATATCGGTTATTTCTAGTGGAAATGAGTTTACTCCAACAACATATCCCTCTGGCATGGAAGGATTTACTACAATTGTTCCGGGTATAACACTTACTACAAAATCCGGACAACCTTGGAAACTACAAGGTGATGCATCTAATGCTTTAAAATTGGGAGGAGTAATTGCCGCAAATTACCTACAGAAAAACGATGCTACTTCAATAGGACAGATAATTACCGGTCGAGTAGTATTTGAGACTCCTAATGCAACTTCACCGGAAGGTCGAGATGGGCTTGTAGTGAGAGTCTCGGGATACCCTACCTCTGAATATGTACAATTTTATAAACAAAATGATGCGGCAGTCATTGCTAATAATAAGCAAGGCGGCCAGATAATATTTAAAACTAAAAGTCCTACTGATTCTAACATGGTAAACACTATGATAGTGTCTCGTAGAACAATAGCAATTAATACAACTACCTCTGCGTTGAGTCCCACGCTTGATGTTTATGGCGATGCTAGAATACTTAATACACTAACAGTAAACACCCTTGTAGCACAAACAATATCTGTTACCACTGGCAGTGTATTGATAGCATCTAACCTTATGGTTGCAGGCATAACAACTGCTACTGAGACATTACACCTAGGTACTAGTAGAGGAAACGGGACAGCTCTGATTGCCAATACTGCTTCTATGTACGATATTGGTACCGCCGCGGTTCCTTTTAGAAACACCTACTCCGATAATATTTACGCAACAAATATTTGGTCTGCAAACTATAATACTCCGGCAGGCACTTTAAGATTGTGGGCAGGATCGACAGCAACAAATAGTGTGCCTACAGGGTGGAAAGTTTGCAACGGAACTACTGCTACAACTGCTACGTATGTAAATCTATATAACGCAATTGGCTATACATATGGAAAATGGGGAACTGGGCAAGGATTATATCTTCCTAATCTTGCAACTTCTGCACCACTGCCTGCAGGAGATACTAGAGGTGCATCTACAGCAACTTATTACATAATTAAGACATAATATGGCCTATACAATTTTAAACACTGATGGTTCAACGCTGGTCTTACTAGCAGACGGTAAGATAGATCAATCTACTACTAGCCTTACTTTGATTGGTAAAAATTATAGCGGGTTTGGAGAGTACTATAATAATAATTTAATTAAATTATTGGCTAATTCTGCTAGTACTTCTGGCAGTCCTCCCCGTAGCCCACTGACAGGTCAATTGTGGTACGACACTACAGCTAGACGCCTAATGGTTTATGACAATTCTTTTAAATCAGTCAGCGGTGCAATAGTCAGCGCAACACAACCAGGTAACTTATCTACAGGTGACCTATGGTGGGATACAACTAACAACCAATTAAAATTATGGAGCGGCCTTAGTGCTCAAGTTATCGGACCTGCGTTTCCTAAAGATGTAGGTCTGAACGGTTGGGGTCTTCCTGTAATTAAAGTTCAAGATTCAAATAATAATTCTAAAAATATTACAGTTTTAAGGAACTACGGACAAACTTTAGGTTATATATCTAACGAACAATTTACAGTTAATACATCAACTAATTATACATATCTAACTTCGGGGACCACTACTGCTACTGTTAAAGGATTAACTATTCTGGGAGACATACAGTATACAGGAAAAATATCTAACAAGTACCTATCTATAGAAGTTGATTTTGCAACATTATATCCGACTAAATGGGATATGACCACAACCAATGAAACTGATCGGCAGGCTCAAAATTCTGCAATTTGTAATGTGTTAGACGCAATGTTCCCAATTAATCTTGGATCCACAAACATGCAAAATGCATATAGCGCCGGAACTTTAGAAGTTGGAGTTCCTATTTTTAGCCAGTGCAGAGTACTGTGTAGATCGTCATCCTTCCAAGGAACCGTTCCTCCAGGAAATACGATTCCTGGTAATCCGAGAATGTATCAGGTTAGATTATTTGAAGCAAGTCGATTAGGTGCAGTCGGTCGTTGGTATAGTAAATCTACATCAACTGGAGTATTAGGTTCAGGGCCAAACATCATTGCTCAGTTTACTGCTACTAACACAGTATTATAATTGGAAAGTATATTATGCCATATAACATAACAAAAAGTGATGGAACAATAATATTTCAACTGGCCGATGGTCTTGTTGACACTTCCCACGCTAGTATTAAATTTATTGGAAAAAATGTCAGTAATTATGGCGAAATACAAAACGACAATTTACTTTGGATGGTGGAACATTTTGCTAAAGATACGCCTCCTAGTAATTATCTAGATGGTCAACTATGGTTTGACGCTACAAATGGAGTTGCAAGATTAAAACTCCGTGCCAGTAGCCAATGGAGACAGCTACCTACTATTTCTGTAAATGCTACCCCGCCTTCGGATCAGACACCCGGAGACCTGTGGTGGGATACAACTAATAATCAGTTGTTTATGTGGACACCAACCGGGCATACGTTAGTTGGCCCAAATTATACTGCTCTTCGAGCAACTCGCTTAGACTCTGATAGAACTATTAATGGTAAAGTATTTAATGGTACTGAAAATATCGTTATTAGTTCAACCATTACAAATTATCTATCAACTGGTTCGTATATGTTAGGTGAATCTTTTAACGGGGCTGTACCTAGAACTTGGTCAGTTGATGTTGGAACAATTAATAGTGCAAGTCCATTTAAAGTAGTGGCCAGAGATAGTGCAGGCGATATTTGGTTTACAACAGGACACGGAACATCAACGCAGGCTAAGTATGCCGATCTGGCTGAAAAATATCTAGCAGATAAAGATTATCCTGCAGGCACAGTTATATCGGTCGGCGGGGAAAAAGAAGTCACTGCATCTTCTTGGGGGGATCGAGCAATTGGAGTTGTTAGTAGCAAACCAGGATACATGATGAACAGCGAATTAGAAGGTGGAACTTACATTGCTCTAAAGGGTCGAGTACCTGTTAAAGTGTCCGGAGTAATTCGTAAAAAACAGGGATTGATTGCGGCCAACGGCGGCAGAGCAACAGCAGGAGTTTATCATTCAAACGAAGTGTTTGCTATTGCGTTAGAAGATAGTGATGGTACTAAAGACACAATTGAAGCAATCATTCTATAAATATTTCAACAGAGTAAATTATGCCATATATTTTAAATAAAACTAACGGAGCAGTATTAGCTACTGTACAAGATGCTAGTGTAGATCTCACAACGAATTTAACTTTTGTTGGAAGAAACTATTCCGGATATGGCGAAATTGTAAACGAAAATCTTGTTAAGTTATTAGAAAATTTTTCATCAAATACTGCACCATCTAAACCTCTACAGGGGCAGTTATGGTTTGATAATACGCTTGATAACAGAAGATTAAATGTCTGTTACGATGGTAGAAATTTCAAAGGAATTGCATCAATTCGAGTGCAATCTAATACACCTGATTCTTCTGTCAAGGGAGACCTATGGTGGGATTCTACCAATAAACAATTAAGAGCTTTTGATGGTACTGAGTATTTGGTCATTGGCCCGACTACAAGTTCTGCCTCCAGATCCAAATGGGTGTTTGACGAAGAAATTGGTGTTAATGCTCCTACGAACACATCATATTCTGTTATTAAAGGATTAATAGGTTCTTCACCTATTATCACAATAGCTAGTTTAGGTTCTGCTCTAGACCCTGCTACTAGATTAGATCCAAAAACTACATCTGATCTTTATGATAATTTTAGAAATGGTATAAGAAAAGGTATCACCCTTGCAGGATGCGATGCAAATGGTAGTAGTACCTCTAGTGAATATTATTTTTGGGGAACAGCAGTTGAATCATTGCGAGCAATAACAGCTACTAATGTTACACTTACTTCTTCTTCAGCTGATGCTACATTTTATGTACCATTTGCATCCGGCGCAACTGGCAATCGATCTTTACAAACTGATGCAGGCATAACCTACAACCCATCTTCGAATGTGTTAACTACCACCGCCTCTGCCGCACGATATGCAGATTTAGCAGAACGATATGAGGCTGATGCAGTCTATGATGAAGGTACTGTTTTGGTGATCGGTGGAGAAAAAGAAGTCACTGTTACCACAACATTTGCCGATACAAGGGTAGCGGGTATAGTAAGTAAAAACCCAGCCTATATGATGAATTCTGAGGCAGGATCCGACGAAACTCACCCCTATATTGCCTTAAAAGGCCGTGTTCCTTGCAAAGTTCAAGGCTATATTAAGAAAGGTGATCTAATCGTTACTAGTAGCACACCCGGATATGGAGTTGCGGCTAATAGTGTATTTGGTGGGGCTATAATTGGAAAAGCCCTCGAATCGCAATCCGAAGGCTTTGGCGTTATTGAGGTATTAGTGGTTTAAACAGCCATAGGAGCCTTGATGGCTTCATGACTTTGATAGCCCACTAACTCGATATCTGTCATTTTAAAATCTGTAATAACCTCTATGGTTGGATTCAACTTTAAAGTTGCCAATGGTAGGGGTTTTCTTTTCAGTTGCTCTTTAACTTGATCAAAGTGATTATTGTAAATATGAGCATCACCGATTGTAACAATCAATTCTCCAACTTCTAAATCACAGACCTGAGCTATCATCTGTGTGAACAATGCGTAACTGGCAATGTTGAATGGCACTCCCAAAAACATATCTGCTGAACGTTGATACATTTGACAGCTTAACTTTCCATTACTAACATAGAACTGTGCCATCATATGACAGGGCGGCAATGCCATTAAATCAAGTTCTCCTGGATTCCATGCAGTAATAATATGTCTGCGACTATTAGGATCTTTCTTAATACCGTTAATCAAATCAGTCAATTGATCGATATGTTTGAGTCCCATGCGATTAGCACCGAACACAGGAGCTCTCCAGGTGCGCCATTGTACACCGTATACTCTGCCTAGGTCTCCTTTAAATTTGGATCTAGGTTTCCAGTACTCAGCAGTGGCATTGTCAGACCAAATAGTTTTCTTATCGGAGTTTGGATCTTGGTATAGTATTTCTTTTAGTTTGCGTTCATCGCCACTGCCTGTGATAAACCAAAGTAGTTCACTGACCATTGCCCGCCAAGCTAATTTTTTAGTAGTGATTGCTGGAAAACCCAAAGCCAAATTAAAACGCATCTGTAGACCAAAGATACTGCGAGTGCCGGTACCTGTTCGATCGGACCGATCCTCGCCGTTATCTAAAATGTCTCGTAATGCGTTTAAGTATACCTGCTCTGGATGCATCATTCAGTTTCTACTACCACAGATGCTTTCTTTTTGCTCTTAGGAGGATCTACTTCGTCGGCCTTCTTTCGCAACTGTTGTGCCTGTTTGAACAATGCATCTGCACGAGAGCGTAGTTCTATAGGGCTAAGATTATCTGTAGATTCTTCCTTGATTGGCTCAACTGGTTTTACAGTCTTAGGATTTGGAGTGATCCCATTAGTAAGGGCTAATTCGTCAAGACTAACACCTTTTTGTTCTGCAATGATTTGATTAAGCTGATCCAAACTAACTTGAGCCTGCGGACTAGGAGTCATCATCACTCCATCAGTTGGCACCTTTTTAAGGTGACCACGTTCATGGAACCATGCCAACATGTTGCTACCGTCTGGAAACGATTTGATGGCCAATACTTCTGCTAGTTCATTAGCTTGTTGACCTTCTGGATCTTGTATCACGCTCATCAAAGAATCGTGATATGAAGGACCCAAATTACTAGTACCAATAACCAATGCGTGGTATGCATCGCCTGGAAGAGTGCGATATGCCACGATAACTTTGGCACCATTGTTCTTCATTTTTCCTACATGCTTCATGTTGGTCTCCTATTAGGCTGTTGGTGTTTCAGATTGATCTTGTGTCTGAGGAGTAACTACTTCTAAAAACTTATTCAAACGATCAAACACTGATCCCACGGCCTGCATTTCTGCGGCAGGGAATGCACCACGGCGAGCGGCAGTATCAATGATAGCACGTAGATTTTGCAAATCTGTAATTGTAAGCTCAGGTTGAGCTTGTGGAGCAGGAGCTTCACCCCCCACTCCGTTGGCGGTTGTTACTTGTGCGGTTTCTTGGTTTTCCATTTTAAAAAATTTCCTTTTTTGTTTTATGTATATGAGGACAACCTAATGTCATTATCAAAATTTCTTTCGGATCCTCTATACCTATTTCTATCACCTCAACCATTTTATTACTTTGGTCTACGGTGTACTGCTTTTTAATTGCGTACCTGCTATTTAAGTTGTAGTTAATCCATTGATCGAGAAGTTTGAGATCGACCGCTGAACTAACTGCAATTTTGGTAAAATGTTCGGGGATAAAATTTAGTTTCCTAAGATTTAGTACACCGAGTGGATTTACTTCTCCTCGACTTAATGACATTAAGCACCTACTTTATTTATAGTGTGCTGTCTGGCCGAACGGGGCAATTATGGTATCGTTCCCGTGGATAATAAACAGGCTTTCACAGTAGTTTTCATCGCCCCAGCTACCACACGGATACCCATCAGTAAACATAATGAAACGTTTTGGCTCAATGCCTTCATTTTTCATAAACTCGTAGTTTACGTCAAAGTCAGTTCCGCCGCCGCCTTGGCATTTGTATGACATAATTTCATCGGCTGTGTCGCCTGTAAAACGTTGGTATCCGTAAACCTCTGTGTCAAATGTCCATAAGTCTAGTTTAAAGTCTTGATACTCATCCATGATACCTTTAACTTCTGACAAGAAGTCCATAGCCATTTTGTCACTGATAGACCCACTCATGTCAATTGCCACAGATACATCAATAGTTTCTTCGTTCATCATGCCTGGCAGTACTGCTCCGCAATGCTGACTCTTGCGGTTAGGACGACTAAAACTAAAGTTGCTTTTAAGAATACTTTGGATATTCATGCGCAACATCTGACGCCAATCCATTTTCGGCTCGGTAAAACTTTGGATTATACGTGCAACCCCTGCAGGCACCCTGCCCGCACCTGCGGCCTGAGAAGCCGCTACCATTGCTTCTTTGATCTCATCTCGGATTTGTTTCTTTTCTTCAGCAGTTAGTTTAGGGCGACCTTTACCTTTACCTTCTTGGTCTCCGTCCTCGCCATCGGCACCGTCTTCGCCTTCACCGTCAAGGTGTTCGTCGAGAAGTTCTCCGAGGTCGCTAATATTAATCTTGACAGCTTTCTTTTCGAGCTCTTCGTAGATTTCTTCGTATGATTTGCCACGGTACTTGTCGTCTTGGAAAATTTTAATCCAATCTGGCACTTCACCAATGCGTTCATCTTTAAGGATTTGATTGGCCGCGTAGTCAGCCGCAATATTTGACAGAACTGGATCTCGATGATCTCGACGCCCCATGTGATCAAATACGTTGTGAAGGACCTCGTGAGCAAATCCAAACTCGGCTTCTTTTGGAGTCAGTTTGTTTACAAAGTCGTTGCTGTAATAAAAGTGGCGACCATCTGTGGCCAGTGTACTACACCAATCCGTTGCATCTACAAGTTTTAGGCGTGTTGCCAAATTACCAAAAAACGGATGACGAAGCAACAGGCCAATCCGAGCAGTAATAAGTTTTTCTACAATTTTATTTTTTTCTGATTCAGTGAAATTCTTTTTCTGAATCTTAGTACCTTTGGTAGCAGTAGTTGATTTAGATGACATATGTGCTCCTGTTTAACTGTATGTATACTATTATACAGCCAATATAAAAAAAATGCAAGTAAAAAAGGCCCTTTCGGGCCTTTTTATTCCATTGCTTGGATAATGAACTTGCCGTACTTTGTATGGAAGCGATCAAAGTTATTCAACTTAGATGCATCAAAAGGCAGTTGATAATTTGTTAGAGCCACTTTGGCGCCCATAACAACCAACTCAGTTGGGAAATTATCCATCATAAAACCAAAGAAATTATCTGCTTGGGAATCCCAATTTTTAACCTTCTTCTCATGTGCAGTTTGGAGTTCGTAGCACATAGACACTGTCAGCGAGTACATGGCGGAAATCTCTTTGATATTGCAGGTTGTAACACGGCCTGCCAAAATATCTTCTGGCTTAGGCATCTGTTTAGCAACTTTGCGGTGTGCCATGAACTTAACTGCCAGACCTTCACCAATAGCACCTGCAACCAAATCAGTCAAGGTACCTTCGTCTAGGTCGTCATCGATGAGCAAGTCTGATACAAAAGACCAGCTACGTGGTGTAGCAAAGGCACGGCTTGAACTTTTCGGATCAAAGTCGTACAGGTCTTGTTTGGCAAAACCAACATAACCTACAACTTGATCGTGGACTTTATTTTTAACAGCCCATTCCAGCCAATCTTCGTAATCGCTCTTCAATTCCAAGTGAACAAAACGGTTAGCCAACGGAGCAGGCATACGATAAGTAACGCCCTTGTCAGTTTCACGGTTACCAGCCGCAACGATTGAAACACCTTTTGGAAGGATATAAGTACCAACACGGCGGTTAAGTACCAATTGGAAGGCCGCGGCCTGTGTAGCAGGAGCCGCACTGTTCAATTCATCTAAGAACAGGATAGCGGTAGACTCTGGATCAGTGGGCAATTCTGCAGGAGGAGCCCAAGTCATTGTGTTCTCAGTGCTATTGTAATATGGAATACCTTTGATGTCGGTAGGTTCCCACAAGCTCAAACGAACATCAATAACTTCACGAGCTTGTTCATCGCCGATCTGCTTAACGATATCGGACTTACCAATACCTGGAGGGCCCCACATGAATACAGGACGCTGAATTTTGATGCACTTGCGAATGCTTCGCTTGGCTTCATTCGGAGTAACTGAACGATTGGAACTAATTTTTTCAGCCATTTTAATCTTTCTCAAATAGTGTTGATAAAATATTGACTGCCTTATGCATCAATATGTATATATTGTACACTAGACCGCTGGCTGTGTCAAGAACTTTTTAGATTTTCTGCTTTTGCGTGGGCAAATTTTTTTATGTTGCCGGAAAACAACACCAGCTGTACAGCCATTTTTTCTCCGAACACAAAGATTTCTTTTTTGGTCAAAAACCACGGGCAATCGATAAAGTTATCTAACCAAATAATTTCTTGATTATTATATTCCGCAATGGGATCAAACTTAACACGATGTACCTTTATGTCGGCTGACACCAGGCTATTGTAACCTTCTTCAGTTAGTCTAAGGCCGCCCTTTTCTTTAAGTCTAGGATTTTTCCACCAAACTTGTTTGAGTTTCCTTATTGACTTTTCGGAAACATCTAGCCCAATTTGTTCTGCTACGTATTTGGTAATTTTAATTTTTTGGTTCATCAACTATCTTTTCACCGGTAGTTAACTTATAAACATCAAAATCTTCTGTATTGAATAACTTGTTTAACTTTTCGGCTAGATTAAATGCATGTCCGCTATTAGAAAAACTAACTTTTTTATATTTTGGGCCCAATTGATGTCCGACCAAACTAGAGGTTTTAAGATTAATTGGTTTGGCCTGATAGAATACGGCCCAGATAGCTTCTGCTTCTAAGACTTGTTCTGTTTTATAGGTCTTTTTATTGGCAACCTCTAACAGTACATTTGGTTTTGGCCTGCTCATATATACACATATCTCCAAAAAGTGTGTATATATTTATACTATCAGACTAAAATTTTCCACCGTCCATACTGATTGTCACTGTTTCCGGCGTCTTTTCTGCGGAAATTTGATCTAATTCACCAGTTAATCTAGTCATAACCACTGCAAGACTATTCTGTAGGTCAGTGGCTTCTTTAATTGATAGAGTTAAATTTTTTTGATTAGATTTAATAGCAATTCTGGCTCTATCTAAAAAATCTTCTATGGGTAATGTGTTTAATTGTTTCATGATTTGTTCACAATATTTAATGTAGATTTCATTTCCGATTCGGTTTTGAAAGGCCCTTGAAAAGGATATCTCTCTAGTGTAATTAGCTTAGGGCAAAAACTCTTAACCCAGCCTTTTCTAAATTTAATTACATAGTATCCTGCACAATATTGACTCTTACTTTTATCGCTTTTGGCAAACAACGGTAATTTTTTCTTTACATTGTACATGGGATCGTAGGGCTTACTGCTACACGGAAAATCATATATGGCATAATTTTTGTTTTCTACCTGTTCAGATTTTACTTTTTTGATTTTTTCTTCAAAAACAGCCACTCCAAATTGAGCTGAAATTTCCGTCAGGTCGTTAAAATTAATTTGTTTACCATTTCTTAAAAAAGCATAACCTTTTTTAATTTTGCTTATTGATCCAATTTTATTTCTACCGTCTTGTACTAGCCATTCTTTATTTGGAACAAGCACCTTTGCTGTTGAATTCATTTTATATACCTTGCGTTGAGTGGTTCAACGTAGCTGGTTACTTGCTCGCTGACTTTTTGTAGATCAAATTCTGCACAGAATTTTAGTAACCTAATACCTACCTGTGGAATATTTTTATCTGCGGTAGTGGCAGTTTGAATAGTATCTTTAATTAAATCTTTGATGTTAACAGGTTGTGCAGTAAGGTCACACAATACCACATTACGATTATAGTCGTCTAACACACGATGTTCGATACCTTCGTGGTCGGACCAACGCTGGAGCATGAGATTGTTCCAAGAATATCCTTTGCTGGCTCGATCGGAAAACGCATCACGGAGACCAACTTTATTCTTTGTGCCTTTCTCACGTACTCCCGGATAAGCAGAGAAGATGTTGTCGGAGGTGTCGCCACGCATACACTTCTCAAAGAGTAACCATGCAGGGTCCGGAGCGCCTTTTGTTTCGCCAGTTTTTTTATCCTTAACAGGCTTACCCTTATCATCAAAGTATCCCTCATGAGTGGTCGTAATCTGCATTACACCATTATATTGCTTGACATTGGGTGCAATCAATTGTGCAAAATCGCCGTCTGTACTAATGATCACATGCGTGTCTTCTGGATGATTCTGGATCCACCCTGCAATAAGATCATCAGCTTCTAGTTGAGGGTTATGTAGTACAGTACAATTGGTCTTGTTAATAATAAAATCTTTGAACTGATCAAACGTTTCCCAAAATACTTTTTCTTCTTCAGCTTCTTTGGGACTATGTGCGGCTCGAGCATCTGTACGTTGACGTTTATATGGAGCATAATAATCCTTGCGCCAGCTACGCCCCTCGAGACAGAAGATGACATGATCGCCTTGGAAATCTTTCCAAGCCTTGCGGACACTGCCCAGCACAGTATGAATGCTCATACCTACTTTGTCTTCCAAGCTACCTCGAATAGCATGTCGAGCACGAAAAAATGTATTAGCAGTATCGACCAGAATATAAGTTTTACTCATTAATAAACCTCAGTTTTGCCATCGTCACGTAATGCTCTGTTAACATAGCCCGATCCCCGTCGGCTCATATCAATTCCTTCCTCGGCTCCAACATTGCGACACAATTCGCTGAACCATTGATCTACAATTTCTTCTTCGCTGTCGCCTGTAAATCCATTAGATTTTAATTGCATCACAAAGTACTCGTTCCAGTCAAGTTCAAAAAATCCGTTACGAATATTGTCTTTATTAACATGAGTATCTAGTACCGCAACCCACGGTTCTTTTCTTTCTGTAGCCAATTGTTTAGGACTTAACTTGGCAATGCGTTCAGCCTCTGTATCAGGTTTATTTTGGTCAATGCCAAATATTTTTTTAATAAATTTATTCATTATACTTTCTTCTTTTTTGTAAATGGTGATACGTTCTGGAATTGGCATTCAAGTACCCCATTCATTTTTAAACAACGGCACCTGTAGCCTATCACTATAACGTAAACCTGCGTTCATTGCCATGATAGCCACTGCCTTATTATTCAGTGCGTAAACACTTTCCACGCCGCCTACCGGCATCAAATAAACATGCCCTTTGAATCCTGCCGCACGATATTCTTTAGTTGCACGGTGGGCATCTTCAAAGTCTTGTTCTGTGGCAATGACAAATTTCAAATATGCAGTACCATAATTTTCGTAATCGCAGACTACTTCGGGCTTAATGGCATCAGCCCAAGGCTCGCCACTACATGGAAGTTTAGCACTGATACTGAATGTAATTTCATGATCTTTGGCACAACCCAATGCGGGCTGTTGCCATGCTGTTAAGAAATCTTTAAAACCTTTAGTCAATCTCATCGTACCATTAGTTTCGAATGTAATTTCTTTTAACCCACGCATCTTGGGATGTGATAGCAAGTCGGGGTATTGACGTTGCCAACCTAATAACGGTTCACCTCCTGTAATCACAAGATGTTCGTCTCGCCATTCATTATGCGGAAGCATTTCCATAATACGTTCTACAATAGCATCTGTAGTCAGCAACGGACTTAGATCTTTGAAAGCAGGATGCCAACTAGCATAACTGTCACAACCAGTTGATACTAGCGGTAGTTCCTCATATTTTTTAAATTGTTCAGGGTTCCTAGCAATATGTGCGGCTTCTATACTAAACGTGCCTCTTGGCATGCCAAAGCCTTGACAGGTAAAATTACAACCGAAGGTGCGTAAAAACACGCTGGGTACCCCCATGTAGCGTCCTTCACCTTGTATGCTGTAAAATAATTCTGCTATTTTTATTTTGCTCATAGTATTCCTTTAGATAGTACTAGTGTACAATAAATATTTAGGCAAGTCAACCTAAATATGAATAATTTAAAAACCAAAATAAACTGGAACATACACGATTATTGCAAATCAGAATGCAGTTATTGTCCGGTCCACCTAAGAGGGGGTACATTGCCTCCGGAAACTAAAGATTATTTAAGAGTAGCTAATCTTATCATTGACGCCTATAGGAATATGGGTAGATCTATCGATTGGAATTTTAACGGAGGAGAACCGCTAGATATGGATGATATAGTCACACTACTCAAACTATGCAGGACCAATGGTGACAGTATGGAATTGACCACTAATGGTGGAAAACTTTGGATGGATTGGTGGGCCATTGAACCGTATGTTGACAAATTAAATCTTACATATCATTACTGGCAAAATCCTGCACTTATAAAATATATTGTTGATACTTTTCAAAAAAATAAAAAACCGTTTCATGTATCTGTTCCGATTAGGCCCGATCATTTTGAAGAAGATATGAAACGTGCAACCGATGCTGAAGAAACATTGAATATTAATGTAGGCAAGGCAGTTCTTTATAAAAATGCTGATCGTGCAGGAGGCATGTTCAAATATACCAACGATCAATTAATGATCATGTCCGGCATCAAACCAAAACCTCCTGTTCCAAAACCAGTGATTGAGCCACCTCCACCTCCACCTCCATTATTACAAGAAAAAATTGAATTTGAGATTAAAACTTGGGATCAACGCTACACAGATATATACGATAGAAACCCTAGTTACACAGGTAAAATGTGTAATGTAGGAGTTGAGTATCTTATCATAAGCCACCAAGGATGGGTATCGGGTAGTGAATGTAACAATCAACCTTTAGGCAATATATGGCACGATGGGTGGGCACCGCCACAGGGCCCTCAACAGTGTTCAATGAAGGCCTGTATATATCCTAACGATCAAAAAATTACCAAATTTTAAAATTTGGAATAATTTCCCTTGCCGGGTATTGTATTTCTAACTCCGCCTGTTGGATCATCAACATCACCTTTTCTGCGGGGAATAAGATGGATGTGTGGCCAGTTGACAGTTTGTCCTGCGGCTTCTCCGTAATTCATGCCAATATTAAATCCGTCCCATTCTCCGGACTCGACTTTGTCTTGCCCGTACCTAACAGCGTCATCAAACGCATTGGTTAAAATTCCAACAGTATTATATTTGGGGACAAATAGTAGATGTCCTGGGGTGCAGGGATATTTGTCTCTATACACAGCCACATGAAAATCTTCTCGTTCTACATCGGTCCAAGGGGCACTGCTATCTTCGATATAATCAGGACCTTCAAAAATTTTAGACATTTATATTTCCTTTAATGTGTGTCTAATCAAGAATGGGTGTAAACCTTTGCAAGAAACTTTCTAAATAGCAACTGTATTCTCTAGGATCTGCATCGGTATTTTCTTTAATGTAATGTACCCATGTATGGTCAGTTAATTCGACTGTGTTTAACACACGAAATGTATCTCGATTATTACCTGCCCATCTGCTTCCGTCTTTAGGTGTGTTCTTCATAAATTTTTGACCATTTCTTTAGTTTTTCAATTTTTGCTAATTTAGCAACACGAAGTTTGTCTAAATCGATTACTTCCATACTACATAGGATATCAATCATAGCCAGCATATCTCCTAATTCTTCTTCGAGGTGTTCTCGATTAGTTTTTGGTTTGCCCGGCTTAAAATTGTCTATTCCAAAGCGACTAATCTTACTCACTGCTTGAATTACTTCTGCACATTCTTCTTGCAGAATATCCATCACTTCTTTTTCTTTACTGTTCATTTTGCTTTTTCTACAAGATACTGCTCGTTGTGAATCCATTTATTTTTAACAAGGAACCCCCATTCTCTCTTTTGTGGACCGGGCATAAACAAAGTCCAAGGTGTTATCCCTTCGACTAGTTCAATACGGTGATAACTATTAGCACCACAAATCCTAAAATGACCAGGACCACGCCAGTGACAAATCTCACCAATTTTTTTGCCAGCATGGTCAAAAACTGGAACCCATTCATTATAACCGCCTTTGAGAATTAATGTAGCATAGGGCCATGGATGATCGTGAACATCATCCGGATCACCTTTTAAGAATTTATGCAAGAAAACATTGAATGGAAAACTCTTACGATCTTTTAAAAAAATATAATATCTTTCCAAATATGGGTCGTTGCTTTGACGATCCATAATAATCCTTTTACGACCTATACGCTCTAGGAAATTTAAAAATTTATTCATATTAAAATAGTTTGTTAATTGTCAATCCGACAACTTTATCTGTAACACCCTCTTGACCTTTGTAGTTATTTCGATATTCGATAAAGGTCATTACCTTGGTAGTTTTACGGTCATCGATTTTATAGTAGACACCAGTTCGACGTTCGAGGACATCTGCGGCCAAATTAGCAGTACTATTTTGAACAATGTTAAAATCGTTGTCTAATCCAACAGGTGCTGTAATGTTTGCCTTTGCAGAATAAACACTGACCGGTTGGTACATCATAACTCCAATACTGTCATTTTTAGATAGTTTCTTTTCTACTCCTGCAGACCAGGAATAACTCAGTATCGGGCCAATATTATTAATGTTGGCACTATGAGCTTTGGTATTGGTTACTCCATGGCTAATATTGGCATGAACTTTGTAATCATCCGCAAAGGATTTTTCTACCCCTAGCCCTAAAAATTGAGTTACACTAGCTGAGTTGTTGCCGCCGCCTTCGAACCCATTTACTGCATTGCCTAACCAAGTGGCCTTTTCGGCAAATGCGCCTCCGCTAATTCGAATGTCTGCCCACTCAGATTTTGCAGTATATCCGATCTCCATCATAAGAGGAGTTATGTTTTTTGCTTCGGGGCTGTTGTCTACATACATGTGGAAATCAATGTTATCAATCTTGGTTCCGGCATGTGTATTGTAATTGTTAAATTGACTATAATTATTTTTAGTAGCATATGGCATCATTGCCTGCATTACATTAAATTCTCGAGAGGACTGTGAAACTGCGGTTAAACTTTTGCTCTTGATATAAAAATCTCGTTGGAAGTCGTCGAGTACCACAATATTACTAATTTTACCGGTACTGGCGCTACCATTGGTTACTAGTAATGGCTGTGCGGCAGTAACAACAGCACCGCTTAGTCTTCCGGTTGTGGGTATACCGAGTGTTCCGACTGGTCGGGTAGCTCTGTCAAGATCGAGTAGACCTTGTCCGTCTACATATTTGTTGTAGTTGGGAATATTTTTATTGGCGGTTTGAAGCAATAATTGTGCAATGCTAGAACCGGTCATTTGCGGCCACATTTGTCGAATAATAGCTACTGATCCGCTAATTGCCGGTGCCGACATCGAGGTACCGGTCATTGTGGCCACACCCGTTTTATTGTAGGTAGTTGGCACTGTGGAGGTAATTCCTGTGCCCGGTGCTAGTAGATAAAATTGCCAAGTTTGATATTTGTCTTGGCAGATGTTATTAACAACGACTTGACAAAGAGTAGCCGCACCGTTACTGCCCGGACCTAAATTGTTAACACCGTTCCAGTTACCTGCAATGATAACACGCCCACCTAGTATTAGGTTGCCTTTGCTGTCTGTAGCAGTGGCCAATTGCCCAAGGCCACCGGACCATGCTGTGCTGTCGTTGCCTGCGGCCACTACCAATACCATGTTACCAGGCATGGCGTTGGCCCATTGCTGGGCATTTAATCCGCCTGTTGTTACTCCTGAATTTGTAAAGGATGTACTATATACACCTGGGGCAATTAATTTAGCCTGTAGGCTAGCTTGAGATAAGGTAAAATT
>Ga0209400_1000053_pt1 | contig 99330 bp, 89 predicted proteins | sample M_130807_EF_Meta_FD_187313 | JGI IMG/M metagenome (GOLD analysis project Ga0209400, IMG submission 187313) | Freshwater microbial communities from Lake Montjoie, Canada to study carbon cycling - M_130807_EF_MetaG (SPAdes) (version 2) | ecosystem: Environmental > Aquatic > Freshwater > Lake...
AGTAAAAGTTAAAAAAATTGGAGATAAAAGCCCTTTGAAAAAGGCAGGGGTACCCCTCGGATTTGTAATTACTCAAATTGACAAAACATCAGTTGCCAATAGTTCTGAAGTTAAAAATGCATTGGATGGCAGAAAAGGCGGTGTACTTTTAGAAGGCATCAACCCTGATGGTTCTAAAGGGTATTATGGATTTGGAATCAATTAAACAATCGACGCATAACAAGAAAGGCGGGCCTTCGGCCCGCCTTTCTTGTTGCAAATAAATCTCATTTATGCTTGACCCATAGATCCCCCAAAATTCATAGGGAAAGGAGGCGTTTGCTCATTGATTTGGATGGTACCATTGTGGTCTTCAAACTTTCTGATATTGTCATTGAGAGCGTACATCAATCTTTTGGCATGGTCTGGAGTTAACACAATTCTAGATTTCACTTTGGCTTTTGGGACACCTGGCATTACCCTGATGAAATCTAAAACAAATTCAGAATTAGAATGGGTAATGATGGCCAAATTCGAATAGGTTCCTTCTGCCATCTCTTCGGTTAATTCAATATTGAGTTGGTTGTTCTCTGTTTCTTTGTTATCCATGTTTTTTTTATTACGAATGTAAAGCCTAGTTAAAGGCAAATCAAATAAATTACTGATTTTTTACACTACACTTAAAAATATAACAAATTACTGAAATACTAAACATGGGTTAAAATAAAAGCAATTAATATTGTAATTGATGCCTCAGCCAATCTATATCAAAAATATGGTCAGCAAACGCTGTATTCAAATTGTGACTTCAATTTTGAATGAGTTTGGCATTGCATTTTTAAGAGTTAACTTAGGAAGTGTAGAACTGAAAAGCCCTATTGAAAACCAATTAAAGCAAGCATTAAAAAGTGCTTTGGCATTGAATGGTTTTGATATTTTAGTAGACAAAGAACAGCAGCTCATTGAGCAAGTTAAATTGTCTGTTTTAGAGATGATCTATTTTGGAAACAACTTGAATACCATTATCAGAAATTCTGATTATTTGAGCGATAAAATTGGCAAATCTTATGCCTATATCAGCAAACATTTCAGCGATTTCACAGGCCATACCTTAGAAAAATTCATTATATTGGTAAAAATTGAGCGCGTAAAAGAATTGTTGAGTTACAATGAAATGACCTTGAGTGAGATTTCCTATCAAATGGGATACAGCAGCGTTCAACACCTTTCCAATCAATTTAGACAAGTAACAGGAATGAGCGTAAGCGACTATAAAACCTTAAAAATAAAACCTAGAACACCATTAGACGAATTGATTTAAACAAATCAAATCAAAGAGTAAAATGGTATTTTGAATACAATTGACATTATGAAAATTAAAAAAAACATCGCCATCAGTGAATCCGGGTTTATTTTCAACCCAACTACTGGTGATTCATTCTCAACCAATCCAATTGGATTTGAAATTATCCATTTGCTCAAAGAAGAAAAAAGTAAAGAAGAAATCAAAGAAAGCATCTTGAACCGATATGCTGTAGATGAATCCACTTTTGAAAAAGACTTCTACGATTTCTCAAATTTGCTTCAAAATGCATTCATAGCTGAGGAATAAATATGACTAGTAAAAAACCAATTACAATTGCTGTATCTGGACTCAACAATATTGACAGTCCAGGCCCGGGAATACCCGTCATTCGCGCATTGAAAGAAAGTGATTTTTTTGATGTTAGAATTGTTGGTTTGTCATACGAGGCATTAGAACCTGGATTGTACATGCACGATTTGATAGCTAAGTCTTATCAAATTCCATTTCCAACTGCAGGTATTGATGCGCTTGTTGAAAGACTCAGTTATATTCACCATCAAGAAAGCATTGATGTCATTATCCCTAATTTTGATGCAGAATTGAGCAATTTCATGAAACTTGAACAGAGATTGCTTTCAGAATTTGGCATCAAAATGTTTTTACCTACTCAAGACCAATTTGATGAAAGACACAAATCAAATTTGTATGATTTTGGTTTGAAGCATGGCATTAAAGTACCATACAGTAAAATGATCTTTAGTACTGCTGAAATTCCAGCTTTGTTAAATGAGTTCACCTTTCCGATTGTAGTAAAAGGCAAGTATTACGAAGCCTATATTGCCTATAATATGGAGCAAATCCACTCCTACTTCAATAAATTGACTGCCAAATGGGGTTTGCCCATCATTATTCAACAATATGTATTTGGAAGTGAAGTAAACGTAACGGCCATTGGCGATGGAAAAGGAACGGCCATTGGTGCAGTGCCTATGCGCAAATTGTACATAACCGACAAAGGAAAAGCTTGGGCTGGTATTTCATTAGATGATGAGCATTTGGTACAAATTGCCAATCGTTTGATTTCCTCTTCAAAATGGAGAGGAGGCATGGAATTGGAGTTTATCAAAACTGCAGAAAACGAATATTATTTATTAGAAATCAATCCACGTTTTCCGGCATGGGTTTACTTGGCCAAAGGTTGTGGACAAAACCACCCAGAGGCCTTGGTAAGAATGGCTTTAGGAGAAAATTTAACGCCGTTTCCATCTTATGAAATTGGAAAAATGTTTGTGCGTTATTCGTACGATATGGTTGTTGATTTAAAAGAATTTGAACAAATCTCTACAATGGGAGAATTATAATGTAAACTTATGGAAAAACTTAGATATGAAAGACCGGTAGTAAAAAAATTGAACACCGGCATGATGAATAAATTTGGTACACGTACAGAATACAATCCTGTTACGCATTTGGATGGTGTTTCTGTTAAAGAATTGATAAAAAATTACGGTTCTCCGGTTTTTGTCATTTCGGAAAGAACCATCCGTCAAACTTACCAAGATTGCAAAAGAGCCTTCACCAACAGATACCCACGTGTACAGATGGCTTGGAGTTATAAAACCAATTATATCAACGCGGTTTGTAATGTATTTCATCAAGAAGGGGCATGGGCTGAGGTTGTATCTGGATTTGAATACAACAAAGCTTTGCAAAATGGCGTACCCGGAAATAAAATTATTTTCAATGGACCCGATAAAACTGATGAGGATTTAAAATTGGCTATCGAAAACAATTCACTTATTCATATAGACCATTTAGATGAATTGTACCGTTTGATGGAAATCACCAAGGAAATCAACAAAAGACCAAGGGTTGCCATTCGCGTAAACATGGACACAGGTGTTTACCCAATGTGGGATAGGTTTGGTTTCAATTATGAAACGGGTCAGGCTTGGGATGCCATCAATAAAATCATTTTGAACGACCAAATGGATTTGGTAGGCTTACATTGCCATATTGGAACATTTATGCTAACTGCCAATGCATATGCAATTGCAGCATCTAAACTAGCAGATTTGGCATACCATATCCATGCTAAATTCAACAAGAAAATCACTTATATCGATATGGGTGGAGGATTCGCATCTAAGAACACCTTGAGAGGTTCTTACCTTCAAGGAAACGTAAGTTCGCCAAGCTTTGACGATTATGCAGAAGCTATTTGTAGTGCCCTATTGAATGCTGAATACAGCAAACAAGAATTGCCTTTGTTGATTTTAGAAACTGGAAGGGCCTTGATTGACGATGCCGGTTCACTCTGCGGAACTGTACTGGCAAACAAAAGACTCAGCGATGGCAGAAGAGCTACCATCATGGATTTTGGGGTGAATATTTTATTTACTTCTTTTTGGTATGAACATAAGCTTTCTCCTGCACAAGAATTTAGCCATTATACAGAAGATGGAGTAGTTTATGGTCCTTTGTGTATGAACATTGATGTCATCAGAGAAAATATTACCTTGCCACCAATGAAGAAAGGAGACAATGTGGTAGTTCACTCTGTTGGAGCTTACAACATGACACAGTGGATGCAATTCATTGCCATGAGACCCAATGTAGTGATGATTGACATGGACGGGAAAGTTCATTTAATTAGAAACAAAGAAAGCTTGGATTATATCAACAATATTGAAGAAATGCCAAGCTATTTAAAAGAATTCAAAATTTAAAAAATGATTCAAAGTAGTAAGCAAATAACAAAACTGTCATTTCAAGGTTTGGCAAACAGTTATGCGCAGTTATTTCTTTCTACGAACCCAATCACCGGATTGTTCATTGTCATTGCAAGTTTCATCGACCCTGTAGCAGGAAGTTGTGGACTTGCAATGACTTTGTTAACCAATGCCATTGCCTATTTATTTCATTTAAACCAGTCAAAAATTCAATCAGGAAGTATTGGATACAATGCCTTACTCACTGGATTGTTTATAGGGCATACATTCACTTGGAGCCCCTATCTTATGCTAATCATCTTAACTGGTAGCATTTTAAGTTTGATGCTAACTGTAAGCATTGAAAATTGGCTTTCAAAAAAATCTTTACCTTTTTTGAGTCTTCCATTTTTGTTGAATGTTTGGCTGTTAAAGTTGGCCACTGCAGGATTAAGCAGTTTAGATCCCAATTTAAATGAATTGTATGTTTTCAATCATTTGTATAGAGTGGGTGGAGAACATTTACTCAATACCTATTTGAGCATAGAACAAATTCCAATACCCACCCTCTTTGTCGTTTATTTTAAATCTTTGGGTGCAGTGCTCTTTCAGCATAGTTTATTTGCTGGTTTATTGGTATCAATAGGAATACTTATTCATTCTAGAATTGCATTTACCTTGTCAATCCTTAGTTTTTTATCCGGATATTTTTTCTACCAAATTATTGGGGCAAACATGAACGACCTCAATTATAGCTTCATTGGTTTCAATTTTATTTTGAGTGGAATGGCTTTGGGCGCTTTCTTCTTGATTCCGAATATTTGGTCTTATGTACTTGCCCTGTTAATTGCACCAAGCATTGCCATCATTGGCATAGGCACAGAAAAAATATTGTCGGTATTTCAATTGCCTTTGTTGTCTTTGCCATTCAATTTATTTGTGATCTTGTTTCTGTTCTTTTTATACTTTAGAGAAAAGGCAAAATTTTTGCATCTGACAACAGTACAGTTTGCATCACCAGAAAAAAATTTATACAGTTATCAAAACAAATCAAAGCGATTTTCACAATATGCTACCTTTAAAATTCGACTCCCCATTTTTGGAAGCATGAGAATTTCTCAAGGACATGAAGGGAAAATCACTCATTTATCTGATTGGAAATATGCTTGGGATTTTGACGCTACAGATGCTGAAAACAGAACATATCGCTTGCCTGGAATTTTAGTTGATGATTATTACTGTTATAATTTACCAGTCATTGCCCCTGCATCAGGTACTGTTGTAAAAGTGGTTGACCATGTGAAAGACAATGCCATTAACCAAGTGAACCTAAGCGAAAATTGGGGAAATACGGTCATTATTCAACATGCCCCTTATTTGTTTAGTAAGCTATCACATTTGAAACAAGGCAGTATTAAGGTTTTTGAGGGAGAATGGGTTGAAAAAGGAAGCACCATTGGAGCCATTGGTAATTCAGGCCGTTCACCTGAACCACATTTGCATTTTCAATTACAGAGCACCCCTTATATTGGTTCTAAAACTTTGAATTTCCCCATCAGTAATTTTATTCAAATAGATGACAAAGGATTTCATTTTAAGAAAAATGGAATTCCAAGTGAAGGACATTGGGTAGAAAACCCTGTACCTAATAAATTATTGGCAGAAGCCATGTCATTTACCCCAGGCAAAAAATACACCTGGCTATTGTTGGAAAACCAAGAAAGTGAAATTTGGGAATCTCATACTGATGCCAATAATAACAGGTATATTTATGATACCAATTCTCAATCCTATTTGTATTTTTCGAATGACAATGAATTGTTTGAATCACTTTCCTTTTATGGAAATAAAAATACTTTGTTGTTTCATTTTTATTTGGCTACCCAACAAATTCTTTTGAGTTTTTACCAAAATCTTTGCATTGAAAACCATTTGGATATCAGTGATATTTACAGCCCAACACAGCGTTTCTTCCAAGACTGGGTTGCCCCATTCTATTTGTACTTACAGGCTAAATCAAAATTAAAATACACCTTGTTTGACGACGATATTCAGTCTCCAAAAATAGGTTTGGAGGGTGTTGTAGAACCCAATCTTTCAATGATGAAAAAAACTTTGTTCGCATTTAAACTTGAATTCGAACATGCTCAAATTGCAAGTTTCACTTATACTAAAAACAACAAAACTATTTCGGCTTCATGTTCAAGCAATTAATTAAAATTCTTTTCTTGTTGTTCTGTTTTTTAATTGAAAAAGAAGCATCGGCTCAAACGCAATTTACATTTAAGCGATTGAATGATTCACTCAGTGTATTGGATTCAAATAACAAGGCCATCATTGCACTTGGCAAATTGGCAATTTCAAAACAGGTAGATTACTTTTATTTAAGAATGAAAATTGGAGAAGCCTATTTCAAATTAGGGAAAACCCAACAAGCATTTTACCAATTTCATAAAGCTTATTTGTTTGACCCTTCCTCTCAATATGCCATCAATGGTATGCGATATTGCGCCATGCTCAATGGACAAAATTCAGTATCAAATTATTTGAAACCACGTCTTGGTATACCAAACAAACCTATTCAAAAAATATATATTGAAACAGGTGCTAAACTAAGTAACAGAACTGATTCAATTCAAAATATTTATATTGCCCATGCAGGAATTTTACTCAATTTAACTCGCAAGCTTGATACCTATCAAGGATATACCTATTGCAGCCAAAAAAGTAGTTTGTATGATGTAGTCCAGCAACAATACATGGGATTGGCCAATATTCAGCTCAATGCCAATACACAATTAAAATTGGGCTTCTCTTATATACATGCTGCGGTTGACAACCATTTGTTAAATGAATCTCAAAGTATAAATAACTTTACTGAAGCAATGGCAATCAGCAAACAAATTTCAAATTTAACTATTGGCTTGAATGCAGCCATCGGACGTTTAAATAAAAAAGAGCAATGGCAATTGGGTGCCAATTTGAATTATTCCGTAACAGGAAACGATAAATTGTCCATTCAATTCAAACCTATTTTACAAAATCAAAACGATGAATTCAAACTCATTTACAATCCAGCTATGATATTCAAAGCATTTCGAAATTTATGGATTATCACAAATTACACCTACGCCAATACCACCAATTACATAGAACAAGAAGGATTTATTGTAAATAACAATTACGACCTAACAAAAGATAAATTCTCAGTTCTATTCAATTACAAAACAGCCAAAAATAAAGATGTGTACCTTTGTTACCAATTTGAAAACAAACAAAGACAATTTGGCTTTCCAGAAATCAATCAAGATTATACATTCAATACAATCATATTAGGTTATACTTTAAAAAATTAAACATGAAAAAGATTATTTTAATGGTACTTATTGTATCAGCAATGAGCTTCAACATGAATGCTCAAAACACCAGTCTTATCAATGCATTCAACAATAGTTATGCACTTGAAAAGAAGGGAGATTTTAGCAACGCACGCAAAGAATTACAAACTGTTTACAATGAAAAAAGTTATGAGATAAACCTACGCATGGGCTGGTTACTGTACAATGAAGGTGAGATGATAAATTCAGTTAAATCTTATGAAAAAGCGATTGCTTTGATGCCCTATGCCATTGAAGCAAAATTAGGCTTAGTCTATCCACTTTCAAGCCTAGGCAATTGGGAAGCAGTATTAGAAACCTATCTTAAAATACTCAAAACAGACCCAAACAATACATTGATTAATTACAGAACTGGCTTGATATATTACAACAGAAAAGAATACGCAAAAGCAAATACCTATTTGCAAAAAAACATCAATTTGTATCCATTCAATTACGATAATTTGATTTTGTCTGCATGGTCTTATTTAAACTTGGGTCAACAAACTGAGGCAAAAGTATTGTTTGAAAAATGTTTGCTGTTCAATGCCGAAGATGAGTCTGCAAAAGCTGGATTAAAATTAATCAAATAAACTTTGAAACTAAAACTAGATTTCACTTTCGGATCCCTTCAGCAACCTATCACTTACCATTCTAAAATGGTATTTACAGGCTCTTGTTTTGCCCATCATATCCATTCAAAATTAAGTGAAGTAAAATTTGACGCTCATTTCTTAGGCAATGGCATTGTATTTCATCCCATTCCAATGGCGGCTTACCTTCAACTCTGTATTGACGAAAACACATTCCCTGAAAAGTATATTTTTGAACACAATGGAATTTGGCATTCATGGTTGCACCATGGTTCGGTATGGGCTTTGAACAAAGAAGATTTACTTTCAACTCTAAATAGGCAATTAAAAACAGATATTGTTCGTATCAAAGAAGCAGCTATTTTTGTCTTCACATTTGGAACGAGTTTTGGATATGAGTATCTAAAAGAGGCTTTGCATGTAGCCAATTGTCATAAAGTTCCTGCTACCAATTTTAGTAAAACGCTGAGCCCATTTTCGGACATGCTAGCTATTTGGAACAAGACAATTGAACAGCTAAAAAATATCAATTCAAAAGCACAATTTATATTTTCAATAAGTCCAGTTAAATATTTAAAAGATGGCATTCATCAAAACAATATCAGCAAAGCCCATTTGCTACTATTGGTGGATGAGCTTTGTAAAAAACACCAATCATTTTATTTTCCTGCTTTTGAAATTTTGCAAGATGAATTGAGAGATTATCGATTTTATGATGAAGATTTTGCTCATCCAAACCTGCAAGCCATTGCTTATATTTTTGAGCAATTTAAATTGAGCTGTTTTGATGCAACAACACTGTCAATTTGTAAAGAAATCGAAAACTTAAACAGTTTACTCAATCATCGAGTTTTGCATGAGAACAGCCCTGCACATTTACAATTAGAGGCTAACAAAAGCCAATTGGAAAATGCCTTGAAGTTAAAATATCCGTATTTAAAGTGGTAAAGTTTGAGCCTTTTTAGGCATCAAGTAAACATGATAAATTGCACTGATTGCATGCATGGGTAAAACCAATATTGGGAAATTGATTGGCATTGGCGACCCATCTGGCAATACTGCTTCAAATGCTGGGAAATTACTCAATACAAAAAAGGATATTCCTAAAAAATAATACAAAAAATTGCCTCTTGAAAAAAACTTATTCAACAAGAAAAAAGCATTCGCTGCAAAAATTGCCACTAAAAAAATAGACAATACAACTGCCACCATAAAACCTTTGGGCAAGCCTGAAATAGAAAATAATTTTACAGATAAAAGGCCCCAAATACAATTGATCACAGCAACCCAAATTGCCAGTTTTAAATTCAGTTTTAAAATTTCAACAAAGCGACTTCCCTGCTTTTGCATCTCTATATATGCTTTTCTGCATGATAAGAACTTCTTACCAAAGCGCCAGATTCAACATATTTGAAACCCTTGCTCAAACCAGCTTCTTTGTAAAATGCGAATTGTTCAGGGGTAATGAATTCTTCCACATTCAAATGCATTTTGGTAGGCTGTAAATATTGACCCAATGTCAATACATCACAACCATTGGCAACCAAATCATCCATAATTTCCAATACTTCTTGTTCGGTTTCTCCCAATCCCAACATGATGCCACTTTTGGTTCTTCTGCCTCTTTCTTTTGTCAATCGAATTTGCTCTAAACTGCGCTCATATTTGGCTTGTGGACGAACTTTTCTATACAATCTTTTCACGGTTTCCATGTTATGAGAAACAACTTCTGGCTTTTCATCAATCACTTGGTATAGCAAGTCCCATTTGGTCATGAAATCTGGAATTAAAGTTTCCATGGTAGTTTCTGGACATTCTTGTTTAATCAATCGAATGGTATCTGCCCATACTTTAGCCCCTTTGTCGGGCAATTCATCTCTGTTTACGGAAGTAATGACAGCATGTTTTACTTTCATTAATTTTACCGCTTCTGCCACTCTTTTAGGCTCTTCGGTATCGTAACCCATTGCCCTACCTGTTGCTACTGCACAAAATGAACAAGAACGTGTACATGTATTTCCTAAAATCATGAACGTAGCTGTTCCTTCTCCCCAACATTCTCCCATATTTGGGCAATTTCCACTTTCACAAATGGTATGTAATTGGTAATGATCTACCAATTGTCTTACTCTTTTGTAGTTCTCTCCTGTGGGTAATTTTACTTTTAACCAAGCTGGTTTTTTAGTTTTTTCTTCTCCTAAAACTGGTAATGCAATCATTGTTATTTTTTATAACCCAAATTAAAAGCCAAGTACAAACCAATATATTTGGACTCATAGGGCAAATGAGCCATCATTGGAATTCCTGAAATAAATGTATCAAATGTAATGCCTGCTTCAATGCTTTTTGTTTCATCAGGAAATTGTCCCCATTCGGCTTCAATCCCTGCTCTTCCATAAGCCCCAAGCTGCGCATCAATTTCATTCATCCCTACAAAGAACGATGAATTTCCATAAATTTTATAAATATCGGTGTGTTTATTCGGGTCATATTTTTCAGAAACCAAATAACCACTTGGCGACCCATTTGAATAAGGATAGAAAACATCTAGAAACACTGGCTTTAACAATGCAATGTTCAGGCCAGCAGCATAATTAAATCTTAATGAAACAGCATTCTTATAGGGCCTTTCGGTCAATAAAATCGTTTGACCAAATCCATTTCTTAGAAAGAAAACAGTATTTAATTTCCCATAAGAGTACTGATTGGGCTGTTCTGTAATGGCCCCATTTCTTCTGATTTCTTTGGGGTGTTTGATTCTACAAATTTCTGATTCGAAAAAATTAGATTTCAAGGCATTTTGATGCCAATTGTACCTGAATTGAATGCCACCTAAACCAAAAGTATTCAAATTAAATCCAAACTGGTAATGCTTGTCATACACCATCTCTGGCTCATTGATTGGCGTATTTTGTGCATTTGCTACTCCAAACAAAAAGCAAAAAAACAAGAGCAATAAACGGTGTAAGTGTTTCAATTTCTTAAATTTGCTAAAACAATAAGCGAATGTACACATCTGAGTTGATTTATCAAGGCAATTTAAGAGCAAATGCTACCCATCTACAATCAGGGACTGTGATAGAAACAGATGCCCCAATTGACAACAATGGGAAAGGGGAAAAGTTCTCTCCTACCGATTTAATGGCAACTTCATTGGGAAGCTGTGCTTTAACAGTAATGGCAATAGAAGCCAACAGATTAGGCGTAAACATAGATGGAACCTGTGTTCAGGTAAAAAAAATCATGGGTGTCAATCCCAGACGAGTTGTTGGCATTGAAATAAACATGCATGTGACACATACGGGGTGTTCACAAACTCAACAAGATAAATTAATTGAAACGGGTTTGAACTGCCCTGTTTCTAAAAGCCTTCATCCTGATTTGGTTCAGGATTTCCAATTCAATTTTACAGAACGCGCTCAATAAGCGAATTCAAATTCAATTGAAATTTTGGACAAGAGCCTTTACAAGCGCTAAGGCTTAGCATTGCCAATAAACTTAAACCTAATACAATTTTTTTCATGTCTGTCAATTTAAACGATGCGCATTTTGACTTCAAAACTATTGAGGAATTTGATTTAAAACTGTTTTTAACAGAGAATAAAAATCAAAGCCCTGAAGCGTTTTTGTTGCACAGCAAATATAACACAAAGAATTTAAATTGGTTTTTAGCTGAACAACTCAAAACATATCCTAAAGCCACATACAAATTACCCACTTTTGTTGCAAGTCATTGTTGGTTTACGGGCAAAAGTTATGAACAATCAAGCAGTGAGTCGTCTGCTTTATTCAAATCTAGTTTATTTTCTGGGAACCGTTTGTTAGACCTTTCTGGGGGCTTAGGCATTGATGATTGGGCCTTTTCAAAAAGCTTCAAAGCGGTAATTTCTTTAGATCCTGACCACAAGTTAAATGAACTGGTAAGGTTAAACTGGAAAAAAGTAGGTACTCAAAATTGTGTCCGAATTGATTCAAAAGCAGAAGAATATTTGGGAAATGCGACTCATGAAACCTATGACCTGGTTTACCTGGATGCAGACAGAAGAGACAAAGAAAACAGAAAACAAGGAATAGCAGAAGGCGCTCCAAATTTCTTTGCCATAAAGGAGCTTTTATTTAAACAAACCAATCAAGTGCTATTGAAGCTATCGCCAATGATAGACATCAACTATTGCTTGAAAGAATTGCCTTACATTCAAAACATTTGGATAGTCAGCATTGAACATGAAATAAAGGAGATACTTTGTCATTTAGATCAAACCAAAAATCTACCTGTACAAATTCAAATACTAGAAATTGATAAAAACGGCGAAAGATTTCAGTTGAGCGCTGATGAAAACTGCTTACATTCAATAGAAACAATCAACCCAAAACCTGAAAATTTATACTTTTTTGAACCTGCTGCTGCACTCATAAAAAGTGGATTAAGTACTCATTTCATGAACCAGTTTCAATTCCAAGCACTGGGCAAAAATACTTATTACTTTACTGGAAATACAGTCCCCTACCCGCTTGTAAAGCAAGGTCGGATTTTTCAACTAATCAAGCAATCGCATTTCGCTAAAAGTACATTTCAGCACTACTTAAAATCAATATCAGCAGAGAGAATCAATATCAGTGCAAGAAACTTCGGATTGGATGCAGCAACAATTGAAAAAAACTTCAAGCTCAAAACCGGAGGGGATGATTACTTCTTTTTTTGTAAGAATCAACTGGAGGAAAAACTATTTTTCCATTGTAGAAAAATAAGCGACTAAGCCTTTTCTGTTCTAATTAAAATGGTTTGTCCTTTGTTGATGCGGTTGTGTTTGATTTTGCCCCTGTTCCACTTTTTAATTTGAGCAATACTCACATCATATTTTTGAGCCAATTGCGCTAGGTTCTCGCCCGCTTTTACTTTGTGTCTTAACTTCGTTTTGATGCCAGATGAACTTCTGGCCTCATTGATTTCATTGCTCAATTGCGCCAATGCTTGTTGTGAAGATTCATTGTATGCAGAATCATTAGTCAATTCAACCAATTTAACCAAATGGTGGTATGGCAAATTCAAGACCACTTTATTAGGAGAAAACGGGATATATCCTTTTTTGAAAGAAGGATTCCAAGCTTTTAAGGCTGAAGGAGAAACCTGTAAACCCAATGCCAATTGCTCTATTGACATTCTGTTGTCTACCAAAATGGTATCTAAATAAGGATTGATTTCAATGTCTGCAGGATAAATATTGTGCTCTGATGCATAATTTACAACATAAGCTGCTGCAATAAATGCAGGCACATATCCTCTGGTTTCTCTTGGCAAATAGGGCATGATCTCCCAGAAATTTCTTTTGCCTCCAGAGCGTTTGATGGCTTTGTTTACATTCCCAGGCCCACAGTTGTATGAGGCAATCACCAGTAACCAATCTCCGTAAATTTTATATGAATTTTTGAAGTATTTAACAGCCGCTTCTGTTGAGCGTATTAAATCACGTCTTTCATCAAGTGCATGGTCAGTTCTTAAACCAAATATTCTTCCAGTTGGCGCCATGAACTGCCACATTCCAGTAGCCCCTACAGGAGAAACCGCATTTTGATTCAAAGCGGATTCAATGACTGCCAAATATTTCATTTCTAAAGGAATATTTTCTCTGTCGAAAATCTCTTCAAAAACAGGAAAATAATGTCTTGATTGTGCGAGTACTTTACTTACCAATTTACGTCTTCTGAATGCATACAAATCAATATAAGATTTCACATATTCATTGTATTCTAAAGGAACCTCAGTTTCTAACAAAGACAATCTATAAGCATAAGCGCTGTCAGAAAACACAGGAACATCTTCTTCGTTGTAGCCATAAATATTCAAATCACCTTGGTTCACAACAGGGAAAAGCCTGTTGTTTCTGAGCTTTACTGTGGCCGTATCAATTTGTGCAATTCTGGCCGAAAGCTCATTGTCTGATTTTGTCATCAGAGATTGCCCATTCAGCGTGTAAACTGCTGATAAACAAACAAAAAAAAGAAGATATATATACCTATACATTAATTTTATATCAAGCTTAAAAAACAAATATATCCAATTACCTTCACAAATGCTTTCAAAAATGGTTCCAAAAATCACCAATATCCACATTGCATGAAAAATTGTCTAAAAATTTAGTCAAACCAGAAAAAAAAAATAATTAATTGGCATAGAGCTTTACTTTTGAAATCATGAAAATTCCAGCTATTGTTCAGGTTTTAGCTTTTCCGCTCTCTATTTTATACCAATTGGTTTTGAGAACCAGAAATTCCATGTTTACGCTAGGTATTTTAAAAGAGACTCGATTTGATATCCCTACCATTTCAGTTGGAAATTTGGCATTTGGGGGAACTGGCAAAACCCCACATATCGAATATTTGATACGATTGTTAAGCAAGCAATACAAAACAGCAGTATTGAGCAGAGGCTATAAAAGAAAAACCAAATCTTATGTGTTTGCAACTGCCCATTCAACCGCTGAACAAATTGGGGATGAACCACAACAAATCAAAGTGAAATTCCCTGAAACGGCTTTGGCTGTTTGTGAAGACCGGGTATTGGGTTTGCCTATGCTTTTACAAGATGCACCTGAAACGGAAATTGTTTTATTAGACGATTGCTACCAACACCGATATTTGAAACCTGGATTGAATATTTTATTGACTGATTACAGCAAGCTGTATTGTGAGGATTTCTTGTTTCCAGTTGGAACTTTAAGAGAATATGCTGCAGCCTCTATCCGAGCAGATATAGTTGTAGTGACAAAATGCCCACAAGGACTACCTGCTTCAGCCCAAGAAAAGATTGTAAACAAACTCAAACTACAAAAGCACCAACAAGTGTTTTTTTCAAGCTTAAAATACGATTCAATTTGTTTGTACGACAACTCTAAGGTTGAATTAAAAAAGAAGGTTTTATTTTTTGCAGGCATTGCCAATATTGACCCTGTATTTCATTATCTGAAAACGATTTTTCAGGAAATTGAAATTGTACATTTCAATGACCATCACGCTTACAAAAAAGAAGAATTGAGAAATTTAGAAACTCACTTCAAGCAACTTGGAGATGAATGGCAAATACTCACTACCGAAAAAGATTTGAGCAAACTCAATACCTCAGAAAACCTTGGCTTCTTGACTCAAAATCAAGTATGCATTTTACCTATTCAGGTTGCGTTTATAGAAAATGAGAGCAGCGGCAATTTCAATCAAACAATTTTAAACTATGTTGGAAAATATCAATCAAACCCTTGATTACTTAAAAAAATACTCCGAAAGAACGCCCGAAATTGGCATTGTATTGGGTACTGGGCTTGGCGCTTTGGTGGATGATATCCAAATTCGACATAAAATTTCATATACAGATATTCCTCATTTTGCGCTGAGTACAGTTGAAAGTCACCAAGGATATTTATTGTTTGGAACCCTTGCCAACAAAGAAGTAGTAGTGATGCAAGGCCGTTTTCATTATTATGAAGGCTATAGCATGGAGCAAATTACCTATCCAATTAGGGTAATGATTTTATTAGGAATCAAACAATTGTTCATCAGCAATGCAGCAGGCGGTTTGAATCCTGATTTTGAAATTGGCGAATTGATGCTGATCAATGACCATATCAATTTGTTCCCTGAACATCCGCTAAGAGGTAAAAACAATGCTGAATTTGGGCCAAGATTCCCAGACATGAGCCAGCCCTATCATTTGAAAAGCAACGAAAAGGCAAAAGCCATTGCCCAGAAAGAAAATTTTAAATTGCATGAAGGCGTATATGTTGGTGTACAAGGACCTTGTTTGGAAACCAGAGCAGAATACAGATTTCTCAGAACAATTGGGGCAGATGCGGTAGGCATGAGCTCAGTTCCAGAAAATATTGTAGCCAGACACATGGGCATTAAAGTATTTGCGGTTTCAGTAATTACCGACAAATGTGACCCCAATTCTTTGAAAGTATTGAGTTTAGAAGAGGTAATTGCAGCAGCTAAAAAAGCAGAGCCACAACTGAGCACTTTGTTTTATAAAATGATTGAGTGGAACGATTGATTATTCAAAACGTAAGTGTTTAACTGATTCGCCTGAATCTCTTAATTCAATTAAGGCATCAATGCCAATTTCTAAGTGTTTTTTCACATAGTTTGACGTAACCGACTGGTCACTTTTAGATGTTTTAACCCCTTCTGGCGTCATCGGATTGTCTGAAACCAAAAGCAATGCTCCTTTTGGAATTTGGTTCACAAAACCTACAATAAAAATAGTGGCAGTTTCCATGTCAATGCCCATGGCTCGGGTTTTCCTTAAATAGTTTTTGAACTCTTCATCATGCTCCCAAACCCTTCTGTTGGTGGTATAAACCGTGCCAGTCCAATAATCCATATCATGTGCCACGATGGCAGACGAAACAGCCATTTGCAGCCTAAAAGAAGGCAAGGCTGGAATTTCTTGCATGATGTAATCGTTGCTGGTTCCCTCTCCCCTAATTGCAGCAATTGGGAGGATTAAATCGCCTAATTGCGTATTCTTTTTTAAGCCTCCGCATTTGCCTAAAAACAATGCTGCTTTGGGCGAGATAGCCGACAACAAGTCCATGCAAGTTGCCGCCATTGCACTGCCCATGCCAAAATTGATAATGGTAATGTTTTCAGCGGTTGCTGTTTGCATGGGTTTGTCTTTGCCCATTATTTCCACGTTGAAACGTTCGGCAAACAGCTCTACATAGTTGATAAAATTGGTAAGTAGAATATATTCACCAAAACTGTCTAAACTTCTTCCTGTATATCTGGGTAACCAGTCTTGAACTATTTCTTCTTTTGTTTTCATATCATTAACAAGATAATCAATTTTAGGTAGATTTATTTTTTTTGTTTGTTGGATTTCATTTTTTAGAATTTGACAAACAATTACATTTGTTTAAATCAGACCCATAACACAAATGAAAGCAAAATCAAGCCTACTCTTTTTGGCATTCATCTCCAATTTGTTTTTTAGTTTACATGCTCAAAACAATCAACTGAAAATTGCCTTCTACAACATGGAGAATTTATTTGATACCATTGATACGCCAGACAAAAAAGATGAAGAGTATTTGCCCTCAGCAAAAATCAACTGGAATACCGAGAAGTACAACAATAAATTAGCGAATATGAGCCAATCAATCTTGGCCATCAACAATGGTAAAGGACCTGATGTTTTGGGGATGTGTGAAGTAGAAACTGAAATTGCCTTGAAAGATTTGTGCAAAAAATTGGCAACATCAGGTCAAGCTTATAAATATGTATTCTATGAAGGTTTAGATGAAAGAGGGATTGATGTGGCCTTGATTTATAAAACTTCAGCTTTAAAACTAAAAAAAGGACATAGCTATATGATAGACCCTGCAAGCATTGGAGGTGACCATACCAGAAATATTTTATTGGCAAGCTTAACTACTCCAAAAGGAGAAAGTTTACATGTGATTGTGAACCATTTCCCTAGCAGAAGAGAAGGTCAAACTGAATCTGAATTCAAAAGAATTGCAGTTGCCAGTAAACTTAAAAATATTTGTGACAGCATCAATTCGGCTTCTCACAATGCCAATATTGTTCTTATGGGCGATTTCAATGACCATCCCAATGACAAAAGCATGGCAGAAACTTTATCAGGCAAACAAAGCATAGAAGAAACAACAGTTAAAGACTTTTACAATCCATTTTGGAAACTGCATGTGAATGGCATTGGCTCTCATAAATACAAAGGAGAATGGGGTGTATTGGATCAAATTTTAGTAAGTGAACACTTAAGTAAAAGTAAAAAAGGTTTAAGGTATGCTGACAATTCTGCTCAAGTGATTAAACATGATTTTTTATTGGAGACAGAAGAAAAATACAAGGGCAATCCCAAAAGAACTTTTGCGGGTAGCAAGTATTTGAATGGCTACAGCGACCATTTGCCTGTAAGCATTGATTTGCTGCTTCAATAAGATGGAAATTCAAATTACGGAGGACGGGTTTCATACCTTATTCAATAAGGAATTGAATGAAACGTATCATTCAAAATTTGGTGCCTATGAGGAAAGTAAATATGTATTTTTAGAACAAGGACTACTTGCCTATTTAAACAACAAAAAGCTTCCAATTTCTGATCCCGTGTATGTTTTTGAACTTGGTTTTGGTACTGGTTTAAATGCCCTACTTTTTGCTGATTTTGCAATACAACAAAAAATAGAAATACATTATACAGGCATTGAAATGAGTCCTGTTCCTTTTGAAATTATAGAACAGTTAAACTACAGTTCACTTTATAAAACTGATGCCAAAGAATTGTTTCTAGACATAAGCAAAGCCAATTGGAATGAACGTATTGCTATCCATCCGTATTTTAATTTGAGAAAGATTCATGGAGATATCCATACCCATGCATTGAATGAATTCAAAAATAATTTCGATGTCATATTAATGGATGCTTTTGCACCAGATAAACAACCTGCCATATGGGCACTTGAGATTTTTCAAAAACTATTTGAAATTCAAAAACCAGAAGGAATTTTGGTTACCTATTCAGCCAAAGGTGCAGTGAAAAGAGGAATGAAAGAGGCTGGTTTTGAGGTTGAAAAATTACCCGGACCTCCCATGAAAAGACACATGTTAAGAGCCTTCAAACCCTTGCAAAATGAAGCAGTTTGATTGTATTGTAGTTGGACAAGGCATAGCAGGTTCTGTGCTTGCATACCAATTGATGAACTTGCAAAAAAAAGTATTGGTCATCAACAATCCCATGCCCAATCAATCGAGTGTGGTTGCGGCAGGCATGTTCAATCCTGTATCTGGGAAAAGAATGGTATTGGCTTGGAACTGGGAAAAGTTTTTACATGAATTGACTGAAACCTATCAATCATTGGAGCAACTATTTGGGGAATCTCTTTTAAATTTTTGCCCCACCATTCAATATTTTGGGAATGTAAAAGAACAAAACGATTTCAGTATCAAAGCTGAAGATGCCACATTCATGGGACATTTGAATGCTGAGCCTGAAAGACATGAAGGATTTAAAGATGAGTTAGGAGCCTTCGAAATCTTAACTACGGGCTGGTTGCAATCAGAGAAATTAATACAAAAACTCAGAAACAAATGGCAAGCTGAAGGAGTATACCTTGAAGAAGCTTTTGATTACAATGCCTTAGAAACACTTGAAGAAGGTTTTCAATACAAAAATTTTACTGCCTCTAAAATTATCTTTTGTGAAGGCATGGGCATAGCAGAAAACCCTTATTTCAATTATCTACCAATGGTACCTGCTAAAGGCGATGTATTTGTGATAAAATGCAAGGACATTCCTCAAACCCGTATTTGGAAAAAAGGGATTTATTTGGTGCCTATTGGTAAGGGCCAATTCAAAGCAGGTTCAACTTACCGATGGGGAAATTTAAGCCCAGCACCTGATGAAGCAGGCAGAAAAGAATTGTTAGAAAAATTACACTTATTGCTTGATGTGCCATTTGAAATCATAGCACATGTATCGGGCATCAGACCCGCAAGCAAAGACCGTATGCCCATTGTTGGTGCGCATCCACAAGTTCCCAATATGTATCTTTTAAATGGCTTAGGAACTAAAGGAATTATGTGGGTGCCTTATGTTTCAAAGCAACTCATAGGCAAGATGTATGCAAAAGCATTCATTGAAAAAGAAATAGACATCGAACGATTCAACACAGCATTCCAATTTTAAATACGTTTTAAAGTGAATGGGGATTTCTTCTGATCACTGAACCATTTCAAGGCTGTATCTTGGCTTTATGGAATGGCAAATTTTACCGCTTAAACTGGAACTCAAATACACCTGGAAAATTTCAAGAAATTCGAGTGTGTACAAACAGAACTTTATCGTTCATTGTAGCCAAGATGGCTTGATTGGCATGGGTGAAATTGCACCCAATATTCGTTACAATGAAACATCCGATAAGATCCTTGCAGCTTTTAATGATTTTGTATTGAATGCCCCAAAATTTGAATTGAACAATTGGGAGGCATTTGAAACTTATTTGTTTGCATCTAATTTACCCAATGCCCTTAAATTCGGATTGGAAGCGGCTTTTGTTCATTTATTGGCACAAACTAAAAAACAAAGTTTACCTGCAATACTGGGTATAGAAAGCAAAACTCAAATTGGCTCTTGTTATACCCTACCCATTATGGAGACGAGTGAATTGGAAGCATTTTACAATACCTATCATTTGCATCGATTCCCTTATATCAAAGTTAAAGTGAATGCGGAAAAAGCAACTGAAATTGTAAGCGCAGTTGCCAGCTTTTGCAAACAACCCATCATGATTGATGGCAATGAAGCTTGGCAAAAAGCTGCTGATGTGATTGCGTTTTTAGACACCGTAAAAAACTTACCCATTCAATTCATTGAGCAACCGCTCCCCGCTCACTTAGAGGAGGAATACAAGCTATTGAAACAAGCAGCCATCTTTCCTGTGTTTGCTGATGAAAGTGTTTTGAACAAACCCAATTTTGATGCATTGGTTGAGCAGTTTCATGGAGTGAACATGAAGCTGATGAAAGCGGGTTCTTTTGTGAATGGCATACGCATCATCAAAGAAGCAAAGAAGCGCAATTTACAAACCATGGTAGGCTGCATGGTTGAATCTACTTTGGGCATACAAGGCGCTTTCTATGTAGCTGCTATCACCGATTATGCCGACTTAGATGGCTGTTTGATTGTTGCCAATGAGCCTTATCATTTATTGGAAGAAAATGAGGGGATGTTTGAGATGAGAAAAAATTAACCAATCAGGTAATTCCTTTTGGTTTGATACATCATTAAATAACCTCTTTTATTGGCTTCAGCAAGGAACGAGTGGCTTATTAAAGTTTCTATTGAAGCATGCTTTTCTAAAAAAGGGGCAATTAGCTTTTCTATCCTTGTTTCTGAAATGCCAATTCTCTTTCCAAATTCTTGAAAGTCTGTTTGACAAGGATGTCCGCTTTTCATGAATTTTTGACTTTTAAAATCATCAGCAAATAATCCTTTGTTTAAGGCAAAATCTGAATCGTCAACATGCAATTTGGTATTCAATAAATCATAAGCAGGGCTCAATAAATAATCACCTTTAGATGATTCAAGCAAAGAAAAGTTTTTTAAGTGTGCATCTCCATTTGAAAATAAATAGTTAAACAACACCATTGAAAAATACTTTTCAATTTCTATTCGCCATGCCGAAACATATTTTTGAATCAAAAGACCAAGCTCTTCATAACTCAGTTCGTATTTAAAATTTGGTCCTGCATTGTCACTGGTTTTTCCAGCCAAAGTTGCAAAATCTTCTTTGCCCCATTTGGTTCCATCAGCTTTTATATCAAAGCGTTTGGTGATATATGCAGGAGAACCGTCTTTAAAAAATATCATTGCATTTTCTGCAGTATTTAAACCATATACCTGTTTGGCTATTTGCATGGTCAAATGTTCATTGGCTGGAATTTGCGTAACTTTTTTTAAATCCCTAGGTATAGGCTTTAAGATATATGTTCCCACTTCAGCCTCTTTTGTTAAACGCAATGTGTTTTTTTCTAAGACCAAACTCAACTTTTCTTGAACACCAGAAATTGAGATGCGTTTGCGATTGGCTATGAAGAGGGCTGCAATTTCATCATTTTGAGTTGGCGGATCATAGAACAAAACATGGCTTACTTTCTTCCCATTGAATAAATGACGAAGACAACTTGTGCTATAGCTTGAGAAACCCTCAGCAAGTGTGCCTGGACAATAATTTAATTCTTTTGGTTTCATGCAGCCTCGATTTGTTTTACGGTAATTGACCCAATGGTATCAAATTGTGCTGTTGCAGCCAGTAAGCCAAAATGATCTTCCTCGTCTATTTTTAATAGCATACTTTGTAAGTTTCTGTTCACTCCTTCACTCAACATATTAAAGAAACAAGGAAATAGATATTGGCTATGGTACTCATTTTGCGATTTCGGAAGCGTTAAGCTAATCGCTGGTTTTTGACTGTCGAGAAAGTACTTTTCATCATACCTAAAAACATAATCTTGACGGTTGTTTTCAATCAGTAAACCAGCTAATGTTTGGTTGCAATAAATTTCTAAAGTTCGCATTTAATCAGGGTTTCTTTTTTACTTGTACAATGATTTCCATCCCAAGAATCTCCATCAATTGATTGATGATTGCTATAGACTGATTCCCTTGCCCTTTCTCTAATTTGTACAAAGTATTGGTACTGATTTGCGCCAATTCAGCCAAATGAGGCTGGGTGATGTTTAATTCCTTCCTTCTGTTTTTGATGATTTGACCAATATGCTCAACTAACATTATATGATGATTTTTGAGTCAAAAATAGGGATTTGATAGGTATTAAACAATCAAAATCACATTATAGTATGATTTTTAAACTATAATTCTTCCTGCCTGTCTAGATGGAAAATTGAAAAAAATAACCTATTTAAAAATTAGTCTTTGATGCAGCGGACTGCAATGCCGTGTGCTCTGTTGCTGCCTGCTATGTAGGCAAAGCCATTGTCAAAGCCCAGGCCCCATTCGCCGATACCATTCATAGTATTGCTCCAATAGCCGCCATGGCTACCCACACTGTTGAGAGATCCGTCAGCAAGGAAGCGGTAGCCAGTCAAGACAAGTTTTAAGGGCGAATTGAATGCACCTATACTATTATTTTGTGACCAACTGGTTCTTTCAGCATCTAGCTCTGTGAAGGTAGGCAATCTATAACTACTTGGGCAAGGGTTGTTGACACCACTCACCCCTTGCCATAAATTGTTGTTCTGAAGAGCACGCCAATCCCAAGGGCTATTGGGTGGTAGAATAAAATCGGCATGATTGGGTTGGTCAGAAGAGCTCAAGGTACTAATAGTTCCTGAATTTCTGCATTGGTGTCCATCAGCCCCTCTGCCCCATTGATACAAATCGCCATAAGCAGCTGCATCATTTGAACTAGTTGCAGCTTGGCTTGCACCCAGGTTTCTATCCATCCAGGTTTTTCCAGTGATGGGGTTAGTCACGTTTACAATGGCTGTAGGTGTTCCGTTACAAAATACTGTTCCAATAGGCCAGGTTGGAGTAGCAAAAACTGTTCTTTGGAAATTGCATGTTTTGTCTCCAATTACAATATTAAACGTGGTAATTCCAGCACTTGATGGTGTACCTAAAATAGTGAGAGTGAGAGTACCACTGCCATTGTTCAAAGAACCAGCTGCTAAAGTTGCTGTTAAACCAGTAACGCCTGTTGAAACAATTGTTTGAGCAGTACATACACCGCCATTGCCACCTGAATAGGAAATTGTGGAACTAATACCAGAAGCTGAAATTGAATTGTATATTATTCCTGAATGAACTGTATCTGCACAATTAAATGCTGCAATTTTTGCAGGACATTGGCCACCAGTAGTCCATATAGCTTTTCCTTCACAATTAGTTAAAACCTGTCCTTGAAAACCAGAACTTGCATTCAAATTATCAGAAGTTTTAGAATGCAATGCATAAGGCACACTCAACAATTGGCTGGTGCCCGTTAATGTGTAATTGGTACTTCCATTGGGGTCGGTTTCGGTTTTCACAAAATAAGGCCCATTCGCCCAATCAATATTGGCAAAAGAACCGCTTACAACTGTGCCTGTGCCAATTTCAATAGCTATTAAACCATTGGCATTGGTAATGGGTGTTTGGGTTTCAGTGTACACAGCAGTACCTGTTGCTGTGCCTTGCAAAATGCTGATGCGCATGCCTACTGCATGGTTGCTAACCACTACATTGTTGCTGTTGCGCACAATGGCTTGGTAGCTCATTTTATTGGGGGCTTGGGCAAAGAGACAGTTGCCTAAAAATAGTGTACCTATCAAGATGAGTATTAATTTTCTCATGATGTTTATTTTTTGTTAAAGAATGAAATGGGAATTTGAGTGGTGTTCATTGCTAGGTTCTAGCCTACCACATGCATTGGCAAAGGTTTTCTCTACAGTAGTATTTCAATTGGGTATTGCTATTGCTGCCATTGAATTGGGTGCCACCTAACAAATAAACCACCTGCTCTATTTGAGCAGATTCAGGGTTCAAAACACCTGGTGCTGCTATACCCGATTGGTTCCATTGGCTTGTACTAAAATCATAAGCATAGATGTTTGAAGAATAAGTGCTGTCGTTTACCATGCCCCCAAACACATACAATTTGTTGTCGTACATGCTTACTCCTGCTTTGCTCAAAGACTGTGGCAAATAAGCAATGCCAAGCCATGTAGCAGTCGCTGGGTTGTACACATCCACATTGTTGTACATGCCGTTTGCTGTTTGGCCTCCTACCATGTACACTTTGTTTTGGTAAACAGTATAGGCTGCATCCCTTCTGCTCAAACCAGGCAATGACAAGCTTACATAGGCATTGGTTTGGGGATTGTACTGGTAAAAATATTGGTTGCCATTGCTGGCATTGCCCAATGCATAAATAAAATTGCCAATGGTAAAACTCTTGCAGCTATTTAGGGCAACGGGCATACTGCTCAAAACTTGCCATGTATTGCTGGCGATGTCATATACTTCATTGCTATTGCTGCTACCCGAATTGGTATAGCCACCCATGCAATAAATTTTGCCTTTGTATTCTGCCATTCCACATTGTTTTCTATAGGTGAAATTGGCAGACAAATTGCTGACTGTTTTGCTAGATGGTTTGAATTTGTACAATCCAGGATTGCCATTGTTATCGGCTAACAAATACAAGCTGGCATAGTAAACCAAAGAAGCATCAACGCCCTTTAATGTCATGCCTTGTGCTTTGTTTAAGGTATCGCTGCTACACAGGGTATTTTGTAGGGCATAAACATTGCTATTCAATACACCTTGTTCAAGGCGACCAGCTGCTGATTCATAATTGCTGTACAATACCTGACCTATGCAATAACTCATATTTCCAGTGGCATTGGCAATATTATTTCCTGAAGTATAGATGCTTTCTTGTGCTTGAATTTGGAATACTTGGCATAATAAAATCAAAAAAAGGGTGTAGCTACTTTTTTTCATTGTATTAGGGTTGATTGTTTTTTTAAAAATGGATATTGGATAGTATGGGTTTGATTTTGCAAAAAATGAAGCCTTAAAATTACAATTTATGAAGTTAAAATACCAACTAAATTGTCAATTGCAATCAAGCCTATTTTGTTCAAACATTTAATTACGCATTGATCTTGCTTCAAAACATGAGGATGGCTTTTAGCTACTGATCAAATCAAACTAGCATTTTGAGGAAGTAAAATATGTTGGCGTTTGTTAAATCAAAAATGGAATTTCAGCAATGAGATCCGAAGCAATGGCCGTCTGCATGCCTTTTGATTTGAGCCATTGGGCACATTTGCCATGTAACCAAACCCCATATTGAGCTGCAATAAATGCTGGATAACCCTGAGCCAAAAGCCCAGCAATAATGCCTGTCAAAACATCTCCTGAACCTGCAGTTGACAACAATGCATTGCCCGTTCCATTGTATGTTACCTCTCCGTTTGGGTTAATGATTCTAGTATATGCTCCTTTCAAAACAATGATGACCTTGTTTTCTGCAGCAAATTGTTTGGCTTTTTCTAATTGATCAAATGAATTAGAGGTATTCCCCACCAAGCTTTTGAGTTCTTTGGGATGAGGCGTTAAAACTACTTGTTCTGGAAATTGCCAGTTGTGATTGTTTTGTTTCAACAATGCACACAAATGAATGGCATCTGCATCTATGACAAAAGGCGTTTTTTTATTGTTTAAAATGACTGTTTCTAGCAATTGTAGCGACTGTTCATTCTTTCCCATTCCAGGGCCAATGGCGATGGTTTGGTATTTGTTTTTAATGGCCTCATGGCTCATTAAATCGTTCATGTTATCTGTATTTGCCATGGCTTCAGGCAAGCCTATTTGAAGAATGGACAACAAAGATTCGGATACATGAAAAGTGAGCAAGCCTAAACCTGTTCTCATGGCTGCTTTGCCTGCCAATAGCGCCGCTCCTGCCATCCCCTTTGAACCAGCAAATAAACCCAAATGACCATACAATCCCTTATGACCAAATTTGAATTCCTTCCAACTGATTGCAGGTTTTGAAGCTTCATCTTGGAAGCCAATTAGGCTATTTGTTTGCTGTTCATATGCAACACTCAAACCAATGGGCAATACCCTCCAATTGCCAACAAATGGCGCCAATTCTTCAAAGAAAAATACTTGCTTGGGTTGTTGAAAGCTAAGGGTTTGGGTGGCTTTTATACAAATAAGGTCTTGTTGGAATAATTGCGGACTCAAATCAACACTTAAGCCAGAAGGTAGGTCAATGGAAATTACTTGCAAATTGGCTTGGTTGATTTGTTGAACCAATGAGGCATAATACCCATTCAAAGGCCTGTTCAAGCCTGCTCCAAACAAAGCATCTATGAGCAAACTGTTACTATCTATGCTTGGCAATTCGGTTTGTTCTATTGAAAAATAGGCTTGAACAATTGGGTTTAATTCTGCCAATGCTTGCAATGCAGCATTCAATGAACTGTCACAAAAAACGCTAACGCGAATTTGCCTATCAGCCAATAATTTTGCAATGGCCAATCCATCTTTGCCATTGTTTCCCGGACCACAAAATACCAATACCTGTCTAAAATTGTGTTCGTTCAAATGCGCAACAATGGGACCAATACAGTCCAAAGCTGCCCGTTGAATCAAATCTTGGAATTCAATTTGTTCTTCTTGAATGCTTTGTTTGTCCCAAGCCTTCAGCTGTATTGCATTGAATAATTTCATTTATCAAACAATTGAAATGCTGTAATCTGCCTGAGGAATCATCACACCAATGGGTTCTGTAAATTCAGCCAATCCCTGCGCTTTAAGCAATTCTTGAATGGCTTCTTTATGGTTTGGATTTACTGCAATCAAAAGCCCTCCTGAAGTTTGAGGATCGTTCAACAATTGAAAATCGCGCATTGCGCTCATGCCACTTACTTTTTTCTCATACGCATTCCAATTGCGGTAGGTATTGTCTGGAATGCAATTTTGAGCCAACAATTCGTCTATTCCTGCAATAAATGGAATGGCCTTGCTATTGATTTGAGCAGACAATTGACTGCCTTCACAAACTTCAATCAAATGTCCTATCAAACCAAAGCCTGTGATATCTGTCATTGCATTTACAGCACCCAATGACCCTAAAACCTCCCCTATGATATTCAATTGACACATCGTTTGTACTGCAGCGTTTAAAACGGCTGTATTGGGCATGTTTCTTTTTAATGCTGTTGCTGCAATACCTGTACCTAATGGTTTGGTTAAAAACAACAAATCGCCTGCTTTGGCCGTATTGTTTCTTTTGATACATTGCGTTGGAACAGTCCCTGTAACTGACAAGCCAAACAAGGGCTCTTTTGAATCGACACTGTGGCCTCCTGCAATTGGAATACCTGCTTGCTTACATATTTCTCTGGCGCCTGCAAGTACACTTTTAGCTGCTTCAATGGGCAAAGTTTCAACTGGCCAACCCAAGATGGCATTGGCAAATAAGGGTTTGCCTCCCATTGCATACACATCTGAAATGGCATTGGCGGCTGCTATCCTACCAAAATCGAAGGGGTCATCAACAATGGGCATAAAAAAATCTACCGTATTGATCAAGGATATTCCATTGCCTAAATCCCAAACAGCGGCATCGTCATTGCTGCCATTGCCCACCAATAATTGCATAAAAGCATCATGATTGGTGGCATCTCCTATAATTTGGTGCAAGACGGTTGGTGCAATTTTACACCCACAACCTGCTGCATGGGCATGTGCTGTTAATCGAATCATGTTGTAAAGGTATTGCTTTAGTGGGGGTAAAAAAAGAACGCGCGGACAGCAAAGCTGTCCGCGCGTTCACCAATTAACAAAAACTATGATTAGTCTTCTTTAGAAGCTTGCAATGCAGCAAACTCATCTTTAGAACCAACAATTAATTTTTCAAAATCACGGCTACCAGTACCTGCAGGAATCAAATGTCCTACAATTACGTTTTCTTTCAAGCCCAACATGTTGTCAACTTTGCCAGAAATAGCGGCTTCGTTCAATACTTTGGTTGTTTCTTGGAAAGAAGCAGCACTCATAAAGCTATGTGTACCCAAAGATGCTTTGGTAATACCCATGATAATTTGAGTGGCAGTAGCAGGATTTGCATCTCTTACCTCAATCAACTTCTGGTCTTTGCGTTTCAATTGAGAATTTTCGTCTCTCAATTTTCTTACGCTGATGATCTGACCAGGTTTTACGTTTGGAGAATCACCTGCTTCAATAACTACTTTCTTATCAAAAATCCAGTCGTTCATTTCTTTGAAATCCCAACGGTCAACGTTTTCACCTTCCAAGAAAGTAGTATCCCCTGGATCTACAACCTCTAAGTGTTTCATCATTTGACGGATAATGGTTTCTACGTGTTTGTCGTTGATTTTTACACCTTGCAAACGGTAAACTTCCATAATTCCATTCAAAATATAACGTTGAACTGCCAAAGGACCTTCAATTCTCAAAATATCTTGAGGGCTGATAGAACCATCTGACAATGGAGAACCTGCTTTTACGAAGTCATTTTCTTGAACCAAGATATGCTTAGACAATGGAACCAAATATTTCTTTTGTTCACCATCTTTTGAAGTAATCATGATTTCACGGTTACCTCTCTTGATGCCACCAAAGCTAACTACACCATCAATTTCAGTAACGATAGCAGGGTTTGAAGGATTTCTTGCCTCAAACAATTCTGTTACCCTTGGAAGACCTCCAGTGATATCTCGGGTTTTACCAACCACACGAGGAATCTTCACTAAAATTTCTCCAGACTTGATGGTATGTCCTTCTTCTACTACAATATGCGCTCCAACTGGTAAGTTGTATTCTTTTTCAGTTTTAGCTTTTGAATCAGCAACTATAATAGAAGGAATTTTAGTTTTGTCTCTGCTTTCAACAATCACTTTTTCTTTGTGACCAGTTTGTTCGTCTGATTCTTCTTTGTAAGTAACGTTTTCAATGATATTGGTAAATTTAATTTTACCTGAGAATTCAGAGATAATTACTGCGTTGTATGGATCCCAAGTACAAATAGGTACACCTTTTTCAATCAGTTGACCGTTTTTAACCATCAAATGTGCACCGTAAGGAATGTTCATGGTTAAGATTGGAGATTTAGATTTGGCATCTAAAATTCTAATCTCACCTTGACGTCCCAATACTACATTAGCAACTCCATCATCGGTTTTTAATTCAGCTGTTCTAATTTCTTCAAATTCTAGAACACCACCAAACTTAGCCACCATTTGCGATTCAGATGCAATGTTAGATGCGGTACCACCCACGTGGAAGGTACGAAGTGTCAACTGAGTTCCAGGCTCACCAATTGATTGTGCAGCAATAACACCTACTGCATCCCCTTTTTGAGAACCTCTACCAGTAGCCATACTTCTACCGTAACATTTTGTACAAACGCCATAACGAGTTTCGCAAGTTAAAGCAGATCTAATTTCTACAGTTTCAATTGGAGAAGCATCAATTTTACTTGCAATGTGCTCATCAATTGATACGCCAGATTCACAAATCATTTCACCAGTCAATGGGTCATAGATATCATGCAAACTGGTTCTACCTAAAATTCTTTCGTATAAAGTTTCTACAACTTCTTCGTTGTCTTTTAATGCACTGATTGGAATACCACGAAGCGTTCCGCAATCATCTTCACTTACCACTACATCTTGTGCAACGTCATGTAACCTTCTAGTCAAGTAACCAGCATCTGCTGTTTTCAAGGCAGTATCGGCCAAACCTTTACGCGCACCGTGTGTAGAAATAAAGTACTCAATTACGGATAAACCTTCTTTGAAGTTTGAAAGAATTGGGTTTTCGATGATCTCTCCAGTTCCCCCACTTAAGTTTTTCTGAGGTTTTGCCATCAATCCCCTCATACCACCTAACTGTCTGATCTGTTCTTTTGAACCCCTTGCTCCCGAATCCAACATCATATAAATTGGGTTGAATCCTTGTTGGTCTTCTTTTAATTGTTTTAAAAGGGTATCGGCCAATCTAGAGTTGATACGGGTCCAAATATCAATTACCTGGTTGTATCTTTCGTTGTTTGTAATGAAACCATTGTTGTAATTATCCCAAATTTCATCAACTTCAGCTTGTGCTTGCTTAATGAATTTTTCTTTTTCATCAGGGATGTTTACATAAGACAAGTTAAATGACAAACCACCTCTGAATGCATATTGGAAACCTAGGTACTTGATATCGTCCAAGAATTGCGCACAACGGTCTTGACCAACTTCTTTGTACATGTTACCAATGATGTCTCTCAAAGATTTTTTGGTCAACAATTCATTGATATAACCGAACTCTTCTGGTACAACTTGATTGAACAAGATTCTACCTAAAGTTGTATCGATCAATTTAAATTTAAGCTCGCCGTTTTCTCTAACTTTCACCTTACATTTAACCATGGCATGCAAATGGATTCTATTCTCATTGTAAGCAATGATTGCTTCTTCTGCTGAATAAAATACCTGGCCTTCTCCTTGGATTGGATGTTCAGGTGTAGATTTTCTTCCTTTGGTAATGTAGTACAATCCCAATACCATGTCCTGAGAAGGAACCGTTACCGGCGCTCCGTTTGCAGGGTTCAAGATATTGTGAGGCGCTAACATCAACATTTGGGCTTCCAAAACTGCAGCGTTTCCAAGTGGAACGTGAACCGCCATTTGGTCACCGTCAAAATCCGCGTTAAAACCAGTACAAACCAATGGATGTAATTGAATCGCTTTTCCTTCTACTAATTTAGGTTGGAAAGCTTGAATACCTAATCTGTGGAGTGTAGGGGCACGATTTAAAAGAACTGGATGTCCTTTTAAAATGTTTTCCAAAATATCCCAAACAACAGCTTCTTTTCTATCAACTAATTTCTTGGCAGATTTAACTGTTTTTACAATTCCTCTTTCAAGTAATTTTCTGATGATAAATGGTTTGAAAAGCTCTGCGGCCATGTTCTTAGGAATTCCACACTCATGTAATTTCAAGTTTGGACCTACCACAATTACCGAACGACCAGAGTAATCAACCCTTTTACCCAATAAGTTTTGACGGAAACGACCTTGTTTACCTTTGAGCATATCACTTAAAGATTTCAATGGTCTGTTGCCTTCTGTTTTTACAGCACTTACACGACGCGTATTGTCAAATAATGAGTCAACCGCTTCTTGTAACATCCTCTTTTCATTTCTTAAAATTACCTCTGGCGCTTTGATTTCTATCAAACGCTTCAAACGGTTGTTTCTAATGATTACCCTTCTGTACAAGTCGTTCAAATCAGAAGTTGCAAAACGACCGCCTTCTAATGGAACCAATGGACGAAGTTCTGGAGGAATAACTGGTAAAATTTTAACAACCATCCATTCAGGACGGTTTTCACCATGTACTTGTGAATTTCTGAATCCTTCAACAACTTTCAAACGCTTCAATGCTTCGTTTTTACGCTGTTGTGATGTTTCAGTATTTGCTTTGTTACGTAAATCGTAACTTAAGTTGTCTAAATTGATTTTTGATAACAAGAACCACAAAGCGTCACCACCCATTTTAGCGATGAATTTATTCGGGTCATTGTCATCTAAATGTTGGTTTTCTTTTGGCAATGAATCCAAAATATCCAAGTATTCTTCTTCAGTAATTAAGTCCAAGTTTTGAATACCATCTTGGGCTTTGATACCATTTTGACATACTACATACCTTTCGTAGTACACCACCATGTCTAATTTCTTAGAAGGAATACCTAACAGGTAACCAATTTTGTTTGGAAGTGATCTGAAATACCAAATATGCGCTACAGGAACTACCAAATTGATATGTCCCATGCGCTCTCTGCGTACTTTCTTTTCAGTTACTTCTACACCACAACGGTCACAAACAATGCCCTTGTAACGAATACGTTTGTATTTACCACAATGACATTCGTAATCCTTGATAGGACCGAAAATCCTTTCACAAAACAAGCCACCCATTTCTGGTTTGAAAGAGCGGTAGTTGATTGTTTCTGGTTTTGTTACTTCACCAAAAGACCTGGTTAAAATGCTCTCAGGAGAAGCAAGACCAATTCTAATTTTGGTGAAATTTGCTTTTATTTTTTGTTCTTTTTTCAAAGACATAATTGCGATTTTTAATGGTTTGAAAATTGGCGGCAAGGCAAGCCTTGCCGCCAATTTATTTTATTACTCTAAAGTGAGGTCTAATCCAAGTCCTCTTAATTCGTGAACCAATACATTGAAAGATTCTGGCAAGCCTGGTTGTGGTAGGTTATCCCCTTTCACAATTGCTTCATAAGTTTTTGCCCTTCCAATGATATCATCAGATTTAATTGTCAAGATCTCTTGTAAGATATTGGCAGCACCAAATGCTTCTAATGCCCATACCTCCATCTCTCCAAAACGCTGACCTCCGAATTGAGCTTTACCACCCAATGGTTGTTGCGTAATTAATGAGTATGGTCCGATTGAACGCGCGTGCATCTTGTCATCAACCATGTGACCTAATTTGATCATGTAAATAACACCCACAGTCACTGGTTGGTCAAAACGCATCCCTGATAATCCATCATTCAAGTAGGTTTTACCCCAATCAGGAATTCCTGCTTTTCTCGTGTACTCTAATACTTGGTCGTCACTTGCACCATCAAAAATTGGTGTTGCAAATTTCACATCCAATTCTTTAGCAGCCCAACCCAATACAGTTTCGTAAATCTGTCCTAAGTTCATACGACTCGGTACCCCAAGTGGATTCAATACGATGTCTACTGGTTTTCCATTGTCCATGAAAGGCAAATCCTCTTCACGAACAATTCTAGCCACAATACCCTTGTTACCGTGACGACCAGCCATCTTATCACCCACTTTCAATTTACGCTTATTCGCTAAATAGACTTTAGCCAATTTTAAGATTCCTGTTGGCAATTCATCACCCACTGAAATAGCATATTCTTTTCTACGGTAATCAGCAACTTCTTGGTTGCTACGATTTTTGTAATTTGTCAAGATGCTTCTTACAATTTCATTTTTCTCAGCATCGCTGGTCCAATTGGTTGCATTCACATTTGAAAAATCGATTTCGTTTAAATTCTTATTGCTGAACTTCGTGCCTTTTGCAATGATTTCTTCATTGTAAACATTGATGATGCCAGCAGAAGTTTTTCCAGACAAAACAGTGAACAATTTTTCAATCAAAATGTCTTTGATTTCTTTCAAGTTCTTCTCGTGCTCTTCTTTCAACTTCGCCAATTTAGCTTTGTCTTCTTGTTTAGCCGATTTTTCTTTTTTAACTCTGGCAAATAACTTTTTATCAATCACAACACCGCTCGTTGAAGGAATCGCTTTTAACGAAGCATCTTTCACATCACCTGCTTTGTCTCCGAAGATTGCTCTTAATAATTTCTCTTCAGGTGATGGTTCAGTTTCTCCTTTAGGTGTGATTTTACCAATTAAAATATCGCCTTCACCCACTTCGCAACCTATACGAATCAAACCATTTTCATCCAAATTTTTAGTTGCTTCTTCGCTCACATTTGGAATATCATTGGTTAATTCTTCTTCGCCACGTTTGGTATCTCTTACTTCCAATTCGTATTCAGTGATATGAATTGAAGTGAAAATATCTTCTTTAACAACTTTTTCAGAAATTACAATCGCATCCTCAAAGTTGAAACCTTGCCATGGCATGAATGCCACTTGTAAGTTTCTACCCAAGGCCAATTCTCCTGATTCAGTTGCATATCCTTCGCAAAGTACTGTGCCTTTTTCAACTTTTTGTCCTTTTTTAACAATTGGTTTCAAGTTGATACAAGTATTTTGATTGGTTCTACGGAATTTAATCAATTTGTAGGTTTTAGTTTCAGAACCAAAACTTACCAAACGATCATTTTCAGTTTGCTCGTAACGAATTTTGATTTCATTGGCATCAACATATTCAATTACACCATTGCCTTCAGCAACCAATAAAGTTCTAGAATCAATGGCAATTTTAGCTTCTAATCCAGTACCAACAACAGGCGCTTGAGGTCTCAACAAAGGCACTGCTTGTCTTTGCATGTTCGATCCCATCAATGCACGGTTTGCATCATTGTGTTCTAGGAAAGGAATCAAAGAAGCTGCAATAGAAACAATTTGGTTAGGCGCAATGTCCATGAACTCAAGTTTCTCTGCATCCACCATAGGGAAGTCACCTTCATATCTGGCTTTGATTTTGGTTTCGTTGAAATTTCCTTTTGCGTCGTAACGCGCATCAGATTGTGCAATTACTTTTCCATCTTCATCTTCAGCACTTAGGTAAGTGACAGGCTCATTCACTGCTACTTTTCCGTTTGTAACTTTTAAGTATGGTGTTTCAATGAATCCCATGCCATTGATTTTGGCATGTACACATAAAGATGAAATCAATCCAATGTTTGGACCTTCTGGTGTTTCAATGGTACACAAACGTCCATAGTGGGTATAGTGTACGTCACGCACCTCAAAACCAGCACGGTCGCGACTCAAACCACCAGGACCAAGTGCCGACATACGGCGCTTGTGTGTAATCTCAGCCAATGGATTGGTTTGATCCATGAACTGTGACAATTGGTTGGTACCAAAAAACGAATTGATAACAGAAGACAATGTTTTTGCATTGATCAAATCGGTAGGTGTAAATACTTCGTTGTCTCTGATGTTCATTCTTTCACGAATGGTACGAGCCATACGCGCCAAACCAACCCCAAATTGAGCATACAATTGCTCACCAACAGTTCTTACCCTTCTGTTACTCAAGTGGTCAATATCGTCCACATCAGCTCTAGAATTAGACAATTCAATCAAATATTTCATGATTGAAACGATATCGTCTTTAGACAATACCCTGTTGCTCAATGGCTCATTCTTGCCTAATTTTCTATTGATTCTGTAACGACCCACATCTCCCAAATCGTATCGCTTGTCTGAGAAGAACAATTTGTCAATTACTCCTCTTGCCGTTTCTTCATCAGGTGGATCTGCATTTCTTAATTGACGGTAGATATGCTCATGCGCTTCTTTACCACTGTTTGCAGTATCTTTTTGAAGTGTATTCAAAATGATGGCGAAATCATTGTGCGAAGATTCGTTTTTGTGAAGCAAAATAGTTTTTACTTCTGCTTCAACGATTAAATCGATATGCTCATCTTCAAGAACTGTATCTCTTTCAATGATTACCTCGTTTCTTTCAATTGAAACTACTTCACCGGTATCTTCATCCACAAAATCTTCAACCCAAGTTCTTAAAACCCTTGCTGCTAATTTACGCCCCAATACTCTTTTTAAACCTGCTTTGCTTACTTTGATTTCTTCAGCTAAATCAAACAAGTTTAAAATTTCTTTATCAGTTTCGTAACCAATGGCACGTAACAAGGTTGTTACAGGAAACTTCTTCTTTCTGTCAATGTAAGCATACATGACGTTGTTCACGTCTGTTGCAAATTCAATCCAACTACCCTTGAATGGAATAACTCTGGCAGAATAGAGTTTGGTTCCATTGGTATGGTAACTTTGACCAAAGAATACCCCTGGTGAACGGTGCAATTGAGATACTATAATTCTCTCCGCTCCGTTGATCACAAAAGTTCCTCTCGGTGTCATGTAAGGTATTGTTCCTAAATACACATCTTGAACGATGGTCTTGAAATCTTCGTGTTCAGCGTCATTACAAGACAACCTCAACTTCGCTTTCAAAGGAACTGAATAAGTCAATCCTCTCTCAATGCACTCATCAATCGAGTAACGAGGAGGATCAACAAAATAATCTAAGAATTCCAACACGAAAATATTTCGTGTATCTGTGATTGGGAAATTCTCCAAAAAAACTTTGTACAAACCTTCATTTGTACGACTTTCAGAGGTTGTGTCTAATTGAAAGAACTCTCTGAAAGACTGTAATTGAACATCCAAAAAATCTGGATAATCTATCACGGGTTTGACAGAAGCGAAATTGATTCTACCTCCTGCCGGGTTATTTATATTGGCCAATTTTTATAAAATTAAAAGGTTACCGACTCTTCGATTTCCATAAACAGAAAAGTGACCCTCGGCAATATGCCGGGGTCACAAATGTTAGTGTGCTGAGTTTAAATTACTTAAGCTCAACTTCAGCTCCTGCTTCAGTTAGCTTAGCTTTTAAATCTTCTGCGGTAGCTTTGTCTACTCCTTCTTTAACTGGTTTTGGAGCACCGTCAACTAGTTCTTTTGCTTCTTTCAAACCTAAACCTGTTAAATCTTTAACAATTTTAACTACGTTTAATTTGTTAGCACCTGCGCTTTTCAAGATTACATCAAAAGATGTTTTCTCAGCAGCTGCTTCGCCAGCACCTGCACCAGCCGGAGCAGCAACAGCAACTGCAGCAGCAGCTGGTTCTATTCCGTACTCGTCTTTTAAAATTTTAGCTAACTCGTTAACTTCTTTCACTGTTAAGTTAACTAATTGTTCTGCGAACGCTTTTAAATCTGCCATTTTTCTAAGTTTTAATTGTTATTTATTCTAAATTATTGTTTTATTCTGGACGCTCTGAAAGCGTCTTAACTACACCTGCAATTGTATTGCCACCTGATTGTAAAGCACCCAATACATTTTGTGCTGGCGCCTGTAACATTCCAATGATATCTCCAATGAGTTCATTTTTGGTTTTCAAACTCATCAATACCTCTAATTGGTTGTCACCAATGAAGATATCAGCGTCAATGCAAGCACCTTTTAAGTAGGGTCTATCGCCTTTTTTTCTGAAATCCTTGATTACTTTAGCAGGAGCTTTGATGTCTTCACTGAACATCAATGCGGTATTGCCTTTAAGAGTCTCAGCTAAATTACCTAATTCTCTGCCAGACTCGACCATTGCTTTCTCAATCATGGTATTTTTAGCCACTTGCATGGTAATACCACTCTTGAACAATTCTCTTCTCAATTTGCTTGTTTGTTCAGCGTTCAAGTTAGAAATATCTGTAATATAGATATTTTTAAATTGACCGAACTTTTCTACCAAGCCCTGAATTACTTCTATTTTCTGTTCCCTATTCATATGCTGATTGATTAAATGCCAGGTACTGATTTAGTATCAACAGTAATTCCCGGACTCATGGTACTGCTAATGTGAATGCTTCTGAAATATGTTCCTTTTGCAGAAGAAGGTTTCAATTTTGAAATGCTTTGGATTAATTCTACTGCATTTTCATATAATTTTTCAGGAGCGAAAGATGATTTACCAATGGATGTATGGATAATCCCTTCTTTGTCTACTTTGAAATCAATTTTACCTGCTTTTACTTCTTTGATGGTTTTACCAACTTCTTGGGTTACTGTACCACTTTTAGGATTTGGCATCAAGTTTCTTGGTCCTAATACTTTACCTAATTTACCTAATTTAGCCATGACAGCTGGAACAGTGATAATGATATCAATATCGGTCCAACCTTGCTCAATTTTTTGGATATATTCATCTAAACCTACAAAATCTGCTCCTGCTTCTTTCGCTTCTGCTTCTTTGTCAGCAGGAACCAAAGCCAAAACTTTTAAGGTTTTACCAGTTCCATGTGGCAATGCTACCACACCACGAACCATTTGATTCGCTTTCTTAGGATCAACTCCCAAACGAATATCGATGTCTACAGAAGAGTCAAACTTTGTGTAGCTGATATCCTTCACTAATTTAGAAGCATCAGTAAGTGTATATGCTTTAGCAGCATCAACTTTTTTAAGTACTTCTTTTCTTTTCTTACTTATCCTTGTCATTGCAGTGTATTTTAGTTGTTAAAAGGATTTTCACCAGAAACATTCAATCCCATACTTCTTGCAGAACCCGCTACCATTTTCATGGCTGATTCAACTTTGAAGCAATTCATGTCAACGATTTTGTCTTCAGCAATCTTTCTGATTTGCTCCCAAGTAACAGTACCGTTTTTCTTACGGTTAGGTTCAGCAGATCCTTTTTGGATTTTTGCTGCCTCTAATAACTGTGCTGCAACTGGAGGCGTTTTAATGATAAAATCAAAAGATTTATCACTGTAAACTGAAATCACAACAGGTAAAATCTTCCCTGCTTTATCTTGGGTTCTTGCATTGAATTGTTTGCAAAACTCCATGATATTCACACCCTTTGATCCTAAGGCAGGACCGATTGGAGGAGCTGGATTAGCAGCGCCGCCTTTAACCTGTAATTTAATAAAACCTGTTAGTTCTTTAGCCATAAATCATTTTTTTGTACCCAAATGGGTTTATAATACAATTAACTTTCTTTTTCTACTTGAACGAAATTGAGTTCTAATGGTGTTCTTCTTCCGAAAATCTTTACCATCACTTTCAATTTCTTTTTGTCTTCCATTACCTCTTCTATCACTCCGCTGAAACCACTGAATGGTCCATCTATTACTTTCACACTTTCTCCAACAATATATGGCTCTATCAAAGTTTCACCTTGTTCTGCCATCTCATCTACATTGCCTAAAATTCTGTTTACTTCAGAAATTCTTAATGGTGTAGGAGTTGATTTGCCGCCCAAAAATCCTACAACACCATTTACAGATTCAATGATATGACCAACTTCCCCAGAAACATCTGCATTGATTAAAATATAACCCGGCAAAAACGCTTTTTCTTTCGAAGTTTTCTTCCCATTTTTAACTTGGTAAATCTTTTCGGTAGGAATCAGAATTTGAGGAACTTGAGAAAGTAAACCTGCACGTTCGAGTTCAACCTCAATTTGTGCTTTTACTTTTTTCTCTTGTCCAGTAATGGCTCTCACCACATACCATTTAAATTGCTCTGTTTGTTGTTCAGACATGATACTACCTTTTCTACTTTAGGTTTAAAACAATTTGTAAAAAGATCCCAAAGCAAAACCGCTGGCGATATCTATTACACCAATTAACAAGGCAATGATCAAGGCTGCAATCATAACAATGATTGTACTTTCTTGAAGGTCATCCCAGCTAGGCCAAGAAACCTTGTTCACTAATTCATCATACGATGATTTTACATATTCAGATAACTTGCTCATTTGCTCAATTAATTGCACGGGAACTAGGACTCGAACCCAGATCAAAGGTTTTGGAGACCTCTATTCTACCATTGAACTATTCCCGTTCGTAATTCCTAAAAGTAAGGTGAAGAATATAGGATTTTTCTTCTTTTCTGTTTCCAGGATACTTTTACCTTTTAAATAAAGCTAACCGAAACTTAGCGTCTCGGTTAGCTTTAAAATATTAAAGAATGATTTCAGTCACCTGACCAGCACCTACGGTACGACCACCTTCACGGATAGCGAAACGTAAGTTCTTTTCCATCGCAATTGGAGCGATTAACTCAACTGTGATTGTGATGTTATCACCAGGCATAACCATTTCTACACCTTCAGGTAAAATAGTTTCACCTGTAACGTCTGTAGTACGGAAATAGAACTGAGGACGGTATTTGTTAAAGAATGGAGTGTGACGTCCACCTTCGTCTTTAGACAATACGTAGATTTCAGCTTTGAATTTAGTGTGAGGCAATACTGAACCTGGTTTGCAAATAACCATTCCACGACGGATTTGGTTTTTGTCAATACCACGTAACAATAAACCTACGTTGTCACCAGCTTCTCCACGATCCAAAATCTTACGGAACATTTCAACACCAGTTACAACTGATTTTAATTTTTCAGCACCTAATCCAATGATATCAACTTCCTCTGAAGAGTTGATTACACCACGCTCAATACGACCTGTAGCAACAGTACCACGACCAGTGATCGAGAATACGTCTTCAATAGGCATCAAGAAAGGAAGATCAACTGCACGAGGAGGAACTGGGATGTAAGCATCAACTGCTGCCATCAATTCCATGATTTTAGCAACCCATTTCGCATCGCCATTCAATCCACCCAAAGCAGAACCTTGGATAATTGGAATTTCGTCTCCAGGGAATTCGTATTTGCTTAACAACTCACGGATTTCCATTTCCACGATTTCTAACAACTCAGCGTCGTCAACCATGTCAACTTTGTTCATGAATACAACAATACGAGGAACACCTACCTGACGAGCCAACAAGATATGCTCACGAGTTTGTGGCATAGGTCCGTCTGTAGAAGCCACTACCAAGATAGCGCCGTCCATTTGAGCAGCACCAGTTACCATGTTTTTAACATAGTCGGCGTGACCAGGGCAATCTACGTGTGCATAGTGACGATTTGCTGTTTGGTATTCAACGTGTGCAGTGTTGATTGTAATACCACGCTCTTTTTCTTCTGGAGCTGAGTCGATAGAATCGAAAGAACGAGCTTCTGACAAACCTGCGTCTGCTAATACCTTAGTAATTGCAGCAGTTAAAGTAGTTTTACCGTGGTCAACGTGACCGATAGTACCGATATTTACGTGCGGTTTACTGCGGTCAAATTTTTCTTTAGCCATAGTTTTATTTTTATTTAGTTTTTAATTTTAGTTTCTTTCTTTCTCCTCAATCTCTTTCTCATATCCGAGCCGTTGAGCAGGATTGAACTGCCGACCTCTTCCTTACCAAGGAAGTGCTCTACCACTGAGCTACAACGGCTTAAATTTCCAGTAAAATCTCTTTTACTGAAAACTTAGCAATGGTTACAGTTACCTACTCTATGAGTATTTGATTTTGGATCGCTGCAATCAACTTTTGTTGATTGTGTGAGCGGGAGACGAGGCTCGAACCCGCGACCTACAGCTTGGAAGGCTGTCGCTCTACCAACTGAGCTACTCCCGCATTTTCTTTGGTATCTGTGTGGGGAGAAAAGGATTCGAACCTTTGAAGTCGTAAGACAACGGATTTACAGTCCGTCCCAGTTGGCCGCTTTGGTATCTCCCCTAAAAATTAAAGAACAACATCTTTAACAAGATATTGATTCGCTCATAGCCGAACTACAATAGAGCCACTTGCCGGAATCGAACCAGCGACCTACTGATTACAAATCAGTTGCTCTACCAGCTGAGCTAAAGTGGCTAATGCTTTGTTTTTCTTAGCCTGGCTATGTCACCTTTGGTGGTGAGTTAGCGGAATCAATATCTGCAAAGAACACTTATTTTTAGTCCTTTCAAACTAAAAGGACTGCAAATGTAGCGTTTTACAGGATATTTGCAATAGGATAGCAAAAATAATTCTGTTAAAGACGTTGGAAGCGTAACAGCGTGGCAAAAATAAGTGAAATCTTAGATTATCAAAAAAAAGTAAACAATAAACAGTTAAAATGCTAACTAACAGGCAAAAAAAGCTTAATTTAAGCCTAAATTTAACTGTTTATTATTGGGTGATTGCCTATTTTTCTTGGCTTTTTTCCTTCATTTTTTTGGCTTGGGCAACGAGTTTATCCATCACTTTATCCGTTGCAGTTTCAAAACTTACAGCTTGTTCTTTGGCAAAAATAGGATTTCCATTCAAGTTGAGTTTGATTTCAACCAGTTTGTTCTCCCCTTCTTGGTCTGATTCAAGTTTCAAATAAACATCTGCACTTCTTACTCCACTTATAAAGGTTTCAGTTTTTTGAACTTTTTGAGAAATAAAGTCGATTAGATTTTTGTCAGCTTTGAAATGAATGGATTGAATGTCTACTTGCATGGCTATAAATTTTAAAGGGTGAATTTTATTATGCTCTTGGGTGTTTGTTTTTATAAACTGATTTCAATCTTTCAATACTGTTATGGGTGTAAACTTGCGTGGCTGCGAGGTTTGCATGGCCCAGTAATTCTTTGATTGCATTTAAGTCAGCACCCGCATTCAGCAGGTGTGTTGCAAAGGTATGCCTTAACACATGTGGACTTTTTTTCTGTAAGGTACTCACTAGGTTTAAGTTCCTTTTCACCAAATCGTATACGTATCTCGGATAGAGTTTCTTTCCTGTTTTGGTTGAAAACAAGTATGCATCTGTTCCTTTTTTCATTTGGTTTTCTTCTATGTGTTGTTTCAGCAAACTTGTCAACTCACTTGTGATTGGTATAATGCGTTCTTTGTTTCTTTTACCCAAAACTTTGATCTGTTGACGGTAAAAATCTACTGATGTTACTTTTAACGAAATCAATTCAGATAAACGTATGCCCGTATAATAAAACAATTGAATAATCAAGGCTTCAGTGGGGTCCATTTCTACATCATCTAACAAATGCTGCATGTTCTTCTCTTCCATAAATACAGGAAGCTTTTTGCCCATTTTAGGCCCTTGAATTTTAGCCATCGGATCTATTTCAATCCAACGTTCTCGCATGGCATATTTAAAAAATGATTTCAGGGTTGATAGTTTTCTGTTCACAGACCTTGCGCTCACCCCCTTATCAAGAAACTGAGCAATCCAAGAGCGAACCAATAAATGCTTAATTGATTCAATAGCAACAATTTGGTACTCGAGTAATAAAAAATCAGAAAACTGTTTTAAGTCGTTTTGATAAGCAACCTGAGTATGCAATGAAAATTTCTTTTCAAACTTAAGTTGATCCAGAAATTGACTAATTGCAGGTTGAAGTTCCATGTGGCAGGTTAACATGTTCAATATAGTAAAAAAGGCAGAATCCTGCAAGTGGATTTTTTGAAAGCAAAAAAAAATCGCGGAGGCCGCGATTTTTTTATAGTTTAATTAGCTGTTGGCTTGTTGTTGTAGGAAAAGTTTGTAAGCTGCACGGATCTTTTGTTGTCTTTTTGTGATACATGGCTTAATGAATTGTTGTCTAGCACGCAATTCTTTAACTACACCTGTTTTTTCGTATTTCTTTTTGAATTTCTTTAGCGCTTTGTCTAAAGATTCGTTTTCTTTTACGTTAATCTGGATCATATTTGTGCACCTCCTTTCTCTGAGTCTCCTTAAACATTCGTTTTTAAGGGAGGGCAAATATAGTTTTTAATCTGACAAATACAAGTAATTAATTCTTTGCAGCAATTTGTAGTAAAGCATTACACAAATATGGCCATGTAAATTTTTGCTTTTCTTGTTCTATAGCCAATTTCATTTGCGCTTCTGAATTGTTTTGGAAATATTGTTCCAATCTTGCTGAAATTTCATCTGAATTCTTTTCACAAACCATTCCAACCACATTGTTCGGAACCAATTCTGCCAATCCGCCAACATTGGTAACCAACATGGGGGTATTGTAAAAATAGGCTATTTGCGTAACCCCACTTTGGGTGGCGGTTATATAGGTTTGCACTACAATATCACTAGCGCAGAAATACAATCCCACTTGATTGTTTGGAATAAAATCTGATTTTAATATCACATCCTCTGTGAGCTGTAATTCATGGATTTGTTGATGGTATGGAGCGGCATCTTCATAAAATTCGCCAGCAACTATTAATTTTAATTTAAGGGCTTGGCGGTCTAGTTTGGCAAAACTTTCTAATAACAAATGCAAACCTTTGTATTTTCTGATAAAACCAAAAAACAAACAATACTTGTATTCAGGGTCAAGGCCTAATTTTTGAATAGCTTCTGCCTTTTCTATAACTGGCCCAAACATATCATACATAGGATGCGGCATATACACGCAAGGCTTGTTTGCTTGCAAATGCTGAACTTGACCTAAAACATCTTTTGACATGGATAAATAACCATCACAACTATTTAAAAAATATTGAGCCAGTGTTTTTTCAAATGGTTTCCTTTCATGCGAAAACACATTGTCTGTTATGGCAATTATTTTGTTGTTTGGGGTTTTAATGATACGAGCGAGCGTTCCAAAAACGGGTGACATAAAGCTCATCCAATAGCGAAAGATAAGCAAATCATACCCCGCTTTTTTAATTCGATTTGCCGTTTTAAACCAATTGAATGGGTTGATTGAATTCAATGTTCCATGAATAACAATATCGGTTGGTTTTGGGTCGTCAGAATATTGGGTTTTACCCGGAAATAAAAAGCCCGGATATTGTAAAGAAAAACTCTGGATTTCACATTCAAATCCTTGTGAAATGAACTCACGGCATAACCTTTCGTTGTATGTAGCTAAGCCTCCTCTCAAAGGCCAAGCTGGCCCAACAATCAATATTTTTTTAGGCTTCAATTCCAATTTTTTGGTTAATGCCGTACACATTTCTTTCAGCTGCATTACGAGAAATCATTTCACCAATAAAACCAGCCAAAAACAATTGAACACCAATTACAGTTGCTACCAAAGAGATAAAAAACAAGGGTTGATCAGTGATGTTTCTTACAACATTATCTCCAGCATAAACCAAGCATAATTTTTCTCCAACAATATAGAGTGTACTAAAAAATCCTATCATGAACATCAAGGTACCCATTACTCCAAAAAAGTGCATGGGTTTTTTTCCAAATTTTGACACGAAGAAAATGGTCAATAAATCAAGAAAACCATTGATAAACCTAGAAATTCCACCAAATTTAGTTGAACCGTATTTTCTGGCACGGTGTTGTACCACATGCTCCCCTATTTTTCTAAATCCAGCCCATTTTGCAATAACCGGAATGTATCGGTGCATTTCGTTGTAAACTTCTATAGACTTGACAACTTCAGAACGGTAGGCTTTCAATCCACAATTGAAATCATGCAATTGGATACCCGAAATAAATCGGGTAGCTGCATTGAAAAACTTGGTTGGAATGGTCTTACTTATGGGGTCGTATCTTTTCTTCTTCCAACCACTCACCAAGTCGAAACCCTCTTCAGTAATTTTTTTATACAATACAGGAATTTCGTCAGGACTGTCTTGCATATCCGCATCCATGGTAATAACCACATCACCACAAGATTCATGAAATCCCACGTTTAAAGCTGCTGATTTTCCATAATTCCTTCTAAACTTTATCCCTTTTACGAAAGAATTTCTTTGGTGGTTTTGCTGAATCAATTTCCAAGAACCATCTGTGCTGCCATCATCAATAAATATCATCTCGTAGCTGAAGGCATTTGCATTCATTACTCGTTCAATCCATTCTATTAATTCCGGTAAAGATTCCTCTTCATTAAATAATGGAATGACTACAGAAATATTCACTTTAGAATTAAGCATGCACCTCGCCGTTTGACTTGTTATTTTTGGTAAATATAGCAACTATTAAACTGAATACAGTACCCATGAATAAGGTACCAAAAAATGTGGTAAAAGCACTGAACAAGGGATTTTTAAAATTTTCAGTAAATTTCATTGAAGCTTCAATCGTTTCATCTGGAACACCTTTTTCTATCATCTCAACCCTGGACTGTTCTAATACCCTATTGATATAATCAGGGTCTATAAATTGATGGAAAATATAAGTATACAGTGTAATGATCAAAGCAGCCAATGCAACAATACCTACACCCGTTGCAATACCTTGTCCATAAGTTAAAAAACCACCCTCAATTTCATTTTTTCGGGTTTTGAATCCAAAATATAAAATTCCAATGCTTGTAAGCATTGAAATTGCTGAAACGAAAATGTTTTTTTCACCGAGGTCAAGGATATAGGTTACCAAGGCCAGCACAATCATAGCCAAGCCATATATGATTGCAAACTTTATAATTACCTGTTTGGTGGTAGTTACTTGTTCCTTACCCATAATGTTTGAATTTAAGTCTTGTTCCATCGCTTAATTATTAAAAACCTTTAACAATGATACAAATTAATGCCTGTAAAAACCGCGCAATGTTTCATAGACAGCAGTATCAAATTTACTCAATACAGCCGCTTCTTCATCAACAATGCCTTCAGGCTCTTGGAAAAACAATACCAAAGCTAAAAACAATGGCTTGATAGGATTTTCATCTTTGATTGCCAATTGGATTTCTTTGATACTAGACAATTCCGCTTCCAAAATATCTTCGTTTACAATAAAAGGCTCGTAAATAGACAATTCATCTTGGAATTCATCCTCATCAACCAATAAAAATTCGTTTAAGAAATCATCAAGAGAGATTTCTACATCTGCTTCTTTGGCCTCACTTAAGTATAAGAATAAGTTCAATAATTCTGTACCTCTGTCAATGGTTTTATCTTCAATATGATCCCATTCTGGGGAATCAAAAAATTCTTCTGTTTTGTTCTCGGCAGACAAAAGTTTTACCAATAACAAATCAAATACAAATTCGTGAATTGCCTCCAATTCTGGATGCTTTGCGAACAATTCATCGATTGCTTTTACTCTTTTTAAAAACTCTTCTTCTACATTTTCGAATATGCTTAAACAGTCTTTACAAACTTGTTTAGAAGCCTCAGATTGATCAAACGCGGTAAACAGAACTTGTAAAGCGTGTTGAATGGTTGATTGGTTGGTTGACATTAAAATAGATTTAATTTTTGCTTGTGATATACTGCTAAAACATTGCCTTTAACAGCCTGTTTATGCAATGGATTGTTTTTAGTTTTTGAGTATTGGATGCTGAAATTGCTAGCCTGATTTGGGTCTGCAATGGTAAATGAAATTGGTTTTCCTATTTGGAACTCACCCTTTTCAAGGCCTAAAATATGGGAAGGATTGGCCGATAAGGCTTTCATAACAAGAGCCCAATCTATTTGTTCGGGTTTTGAATGAACCAACATAGGGAAGAAAGCTTCTAAAGTATTCATGCCATGGGTGGCATATTCGTATTCTAAATTCTTGAATTCAGTTTCTATTGGTGTATGGTTGCTTACAATGGCATCAATGGTACCATCTGCTATTCCGTCCCAAAGCGCTTTTTGGTCTATTTTGGTTCGAAGTGGAGGAATAACCTTGAAGTTTGAATCAAAGGTATTCAGCTCTAAATCGGTAAAACACAAGTTGGCAATGGCTACATCACAGCTGACCGCAATTCCTTGTTTTTTTGCTTTTCTTATCAAATCAACACTGTGCTTACAAGAAATTTGGCTAAAATGAATGCTGGCATTTGCATATTTGACCAATTCTAAATCTCTTTGAATTCTTATTTCCTCAGCTAGAGAAGGGCTCCCTTTCATGCCTAAATAAGTACTTTGTTCTCCCTCATTTATTTTCTGCCCATTGGACAATCCTACATCGTTTGCATAAGTCAGTAAACGCACATTGTTCAAGCCTTTCAAGTACAAGAGGGCTTTCAATAAGAGTCCTGCATCTTCTGTAGATTGAGAACCATCCGTAAAACCAATGGCTCCAGCCTGATGCATGTCAAACATTTCAGCCAATTCTTTTCCAGCTGATTTTACACTTACACAGCCATAAGGATACAAATTAATTGGTAATGATTTCGATTGATTGAGTACATTTTGTATGCCTGATTTTGAATCGCGTTTGGGTTGGGTCAAAGGGCTCAACATTACTTTTGCAAAACCGCCCCTGATAGCCGCATTTGAACCACTGATGAAATTTTCAGCTTCTTCAAATCCTGGCTCACCAAAATTGGCGTACATATCTACCCATGCTTGGCTTAGCAATGCTTTCTTGGCATCAAATCTTTTGTATTCTTTGGGCAAAGTATCAAATGCCTTCTTTTTGGAGAGTTCAATTGCTTGAAGCACCCCATCTTTTATCATTAAATCACAATATTTACCGTTTAATTCAGATTCTATATCGCAAATCAAGGCGTTGAGAATGATTAACTTCATAATTGTTGATGATTCTTGCAAATTTATTGATTTTACATCAGATTGGCACTAAAACTTATATTTTTAAAAAATACTTTTGATGTTTTGGCTATACTTTAACAATAGAATTTCCAATAAATAAAACAGTATTGCTGCGAGTAAAAAGTAACGCCACAAAGGGTTTCCGTTTTGAACCAATTGAATTTGATTTTTGAGGGCATCACTGTTTTCCGATTCAATAATGACTCCTACTTTTTCTAATTTTTCTGAATTACTAAACATCAAATCAGACTCAAGCCTATTGTTGTTTAGCGCAAATTGAGTGATCAATTGATTGTCTTTAGAAATTTGGTAGAAACCAGGTTGATGCAAGTTTTGAGGCAATTCTACGCGATACTTCCCTGCTTTGTTACTTGCTGTACATAACCAATTTTGAGACAATCTTTTCAATGTAAAAGTATTGTCTTCGGCATATACATTTACTGGTATATCATTGATTTGCTGGATTTGATATGCCAATATTTGTTTACTTTTTTGTAAGAAAGGCATGTTCAACATGAACGGAACAAAAAAGGCATGTTTGGTAAATTCGTCTTGCGGACTTCGCAAATGGGTAGCCATTAAAATGAATTGCCCTTTACCCAATTTTTTCTTGACAGCATAAGCTTGACCATTGTTTAACCCAAGTACTTGCTGGTAGGTGATCGTTGGATTGAACTGAATGGGGTAATAGGCCGATGTTTTAGGATACAATGTTTGTTGGCTTAATTGTGTAAAAACCTGTTTGAACAATTCATCCTTAGTTTGAATTTCGCTGATTTCTGCAATTATATTTTGTTGTAAACCCAATGAAAAACCGAGTTTTTGTAAAAATGCTTGTGAAGGAACTGGTTTATCCATTGAGGGAATAAACAATACAATACCACCCTCATTGATGTATTTTAAAACAGATTCTTCTGTACCAGTGCTCAATTGTTCTATACCATCTAAAATGAGCAATTGCTGATTAAAAATTAGTTGAGTACTTAATTTTTCTGGACTGGTTTGGATAAAATGATACGTTGAATCTGTTTCGAATACATTTGCAAATGCTGGGTTTGGATTGCTTGTTGAAACTTGCATTACTGGTATTTGCGCTGTTGCTTTTAAAACAAAATAATATTGGTCATCAAATACCAGAGGATGATCATTGATATTGAAAGCACATTGATGCCAATTGGTATCTTTTAGTACATGTGTAAATGTGAGTTTTTCGGTTTGATTGGCTTTGCAACTGAAATTCTTTAGGTTTACTTTCTTTTGGTCAATGATAAAATACAAAGCCTGATTTTGTAAATCTGACTCGGAATGGTTGTGGATATTGACATGAACTGTGAAGGTTCTATTTGTTTTGAGCATAGGCTCATCACACCAAACAGTATCAATGTATACATTGTTCTTTAACTCTGCTGTTAATGGAATGAAGTGAATTGGAAACAATGAATCTTGTTTTAGTTGATTCCACTCAAACTGACTATTTTGGGCATCTGAAATCCAGTACAAACTTGCATTACTGTTAAAATTAGGCTGAAATGCAGCCAATTGTCTTTGGTAAATTTGCTTTGCCGATTTAGAAAATGCGGAAATTTTTGTTTGGTTGATTTTTTCTAAGAATTCTTTTTTTACCAATAGCAATTGTTGTTCAGGTTCAAAATCGTTGTTGATGAGCTGAAATTGTACCGAATTTCCATAGGACTCTGCAATGACACGCGCCTTGTTTTTTGCTTCCTCCAATAACATGGCATTTTGCCCGTTTAAAGACATTGAAAAGCTATTGTCTAAATATACTGATACAAATTTAGATTGTGTTTCGTGTTGAACTGAGACTGGTATAAAGGGCTGCGCAAAGGCAAATACCAGCGCCAATAACATGCATACCCTAGACAATAAAATGAGCCAATGCTTTACTTGTTTTTGTTTATTGGTCTCAATGGCAATTTGTTTCAAAAATCGTATATCAGAAAAAACTACTTTTTTAGGCCTTCTGAAATTGAATAAATGAATCAGAATTGGAACAACAGCCAAAGCACTTGCCCATAATAAACTTGGATATAAAAACTGCACCTCGCAAAATACCATCTATTCTGATTTTTTAAAAAGCAATTTTTATTCATTTTAAATATTGTTCTTTTGAAACCAATGCTCTTGAAAATTTATAGTATCATTGTAGCGTATCAAACTTTAAAATGGAAATTAATTTAAGCGGTAAAAATGCCCTTGTTTGTGGCAGTACGAAAGGAATTGGATTTGCAATTGCCAAACAATTTGCACTTTTAGGTGCCAATGTTACTTTACTGGCAAGAAACGGAGGAATTTTAGAACGTATTGTCAAAGATTTAGATACTTCAAAGGGCCAAGTTCACCATTTTTTAGTGGCTGATTTTATGAAACCTCAGGAGGTAAAAGAGGCCATCAATTCTAAAATAAACGAGCATTATTTATACCAAATATTGGTAAATAATTCTGGTGGGCCTAGCCCTGGACCTCTTGTGAACGCAAGAGAGGAAGAATTTTTACAAGCTTTCAATTCTCATTTGCTAAGCAGCCATTATCTAGTTCAAAATGTAGTAGATGGCATGAAACAAAGTGGTTATGGACGCATCATCAATATCATTTCTACTTCTGTAAAAATTCCATTAAAGGGTTTGGGTGTTTCCAATACCATTCGTGGTGCAGTAGGTAATTGGAGCAAAACTTTGGCCAATGAATTGGGACCTTTGGGAATTACCGTTAACAATATTTTGCCTGGTGCAACTGCTACCGATAGGTTGAACCAAATTATTGAAGGAAAAGCCATGAAACAAAACGAGAGCATTTCAGAGGTTCAGGATGAAATGTTATCTGAGATTCCTTTGAATCGATTTGCAAAGCCAGAAGAGATTGCCTATGCTGCAGCCTTTTTGGCTTCTCCTTATGCCGCCTATATCAATGGCATCAATGTGCCGGTTGATGGAGGAAGAACTGGCAACTTATAAGCCTTTCCACCACGTTTTTTCTGGATAAAATTGATTGAGTTTTACTTCTTCTCCAATTTGGGGAGTTGTGATTTTCAAACCTAATTTTTGAGCAGCAACAGAAACTCTTTCGATGGGTTCATTCCATGGGTGCATGGCCAATCTAAACTTAGACCAATGAACAGGCATCAATACTTTTGCGTTTAAATCTACAGCAGCTTGGGCAACTTGTTCTGGAGTCATATGAATATATGGCCATAAAGTATTGTATTGTCCGCATTCTAAAATTGCCAAATCAAATGAACCAAATGTCTCTCCAATTTTTTGGAAACTTTTGTCATAACCACTGTCACCCCCAAGAAAAATTTTACTACCCTGATATTCCAGTACAAAAGAAGACCATAAAGTTTGATTTCTCTTGAATAACCTGCCCGAAAAATGCCTTGCAGGCGTGGCGGTAATTTTGATATCCGCTAAAACTTCTTTGGATTCCCACCAGTCAAATTCGGTGATTTTATCCTCTGTAATTCCCCAAAGATTCAAGTGCGCCCCTACCCCTAATGAAGTATAAAAACGAGCTGTTTTATCTTTTAATTTTAAAATGCTTTCATAGTCTAAATGGTCGTAGTGATCGTGCGTAAGCAATACCAAATCTACATCTGAAAAATCTTCTGCTTGAAAGTGATTGGCTCCTTTAAAAGCATTGGCAAAAAAAGTGACAGGTGAGGCAGCCCCTGAAAATACCGGGTCAACCAAAATTTTAAAGCCTTTTAAATTGATATAGTATGATGAATGACCAAACCAAACCACAGTAATTGCTGTGTCTGAAATTTCAGCAATTTTGGTTTTAACTACTGGAATTTCTTTGCTGGGCGAAGCCGATTCAGGAATAGAAAACAAGGCTTTGACAAGATCAAATGCGCCTGAATTCTCATTAAAATTGGGTGTATTTTCAATATTCTGAAATGCCCCATCTTTATAATTGGGTGATGACAAAATTCTTTCAAGCCTCTTTCCAGAAGCTTTTGAACCGAATTGAGGCTGGTTCAAAAAATAATACCCAAAGCCCAAAACAGCTGCCACTGCAACAATAAAAACTTGCATCTTGATTTATGAAAACAGAAAATAGATTTTTAACTGAAGTTTATGCCTCATTCATGAAGTCGTAACGGTAATCTGTTGGCGGTACAAATGTTTCTTTGATGGTTCTTAAACTGGTCCATCTAAGTAAGTTAATCATGGCACCCGCTTTGTCGTTGGTTCCACTTCCTCTGGCACCTCCAAATGGCTGTTGACCTACAACTGCACCCGTTGGTTTGTCGTTGATATAGAAATTACCTGCAGCATTTCTTAATTTTTTAGTTGCCAATTCAATGGCATATCTGTCTTGAGAAATGATAGAGCCTGTTAATGCGTAATTAGAAGTTTTGTCAACGATGTCTAAAGTTTTCTCAAACTCATTTTCAGGATAAACATATACTGTTAAAACTGGACCAAACAATTCTTCACACATGGTTTGGTAAAATGGATTGGTTGTAACAATAACAGTAGGTTCAATGAACCAACCTTTGGTTTTGTTGTAGCCACCTCCAGCTATAATTTCACAGCTTGCATCATCTTTAGCTTGGTCTATATAAGCCGCCAATTTATCAAAAGATTTTTCATCAATTACGGCATTTACAAAATTGCTAAAATCTTCTGTAGGCCCCATTTTGAACGTAGCCATGGTTTGTACCAATTTCTCTTTTACGGCTGGCCATAAATTTGAAGGCACATAAACCCTTGATGCGGCTGAACATTTTTGACCTTGGTATTCAAAAGCGCCTCTAGCAATAGCCACAACACTTTCCTGAACCAATGCAGATGGGTGCATGACAATAAAATCTTTGCCCCCTGTTTCACCAACAATTCTTGGATATGTTTTGAAACGATGGATATTGTTTCCAATGTTTTTCCAGATGTCTTGGAAGACTCCTGTTGAACCTGTAAAATGGATACCAGCAAAATCTGGATGTTTAAAAATTACATCAGCGGCAACTGGTCCACTTGGATAAATTAAATTGATCACTCCATCTGGAACACCTGCCATTTTGAAGATTTCCATCAATACGTTTGCAGAATATACTTGTGTATTGGATGGCTTCCAAACAACCACATTGCCCATCATGGCTGCGCTACTTGGCAAATTTCCAGCAATCGCTGTAAAATTAAATGGCGTTAAAGCATAGATAAAGCCCTCTAGCGGTCTGTATTCAATTCTGTTCCAAATGCCTTTGGCTGATTGTGGTTGTTCAGAATAGATTTGGCTCATGAAATACACATTGAATCTTAAAAAGTCGATGATTTCGCAAGCACTGTCAATTTCAGCTTGAAAGGCGTTTTTGCTTTGACCCAACATGGTGGCAGCGTTCAATTTAGCCCTGTAAGGACCTGCAATTAAATCAGCTGCTTTCAAAAATATAGCGGCTCTTTGTTCCCAAGCCAAATTTTCCCAATTCGATTTAGCAGCCAATGCTGCATCAATTGCCATTTCAACATGTGTAGCATCGCCCACATGAAAATGTGCCAATTTGTGTTGGTGGTCATGAGGAGGACTTATCGTTATGGTATTGCCTGTTCTTACTTCATTTGCACCAATATACATTGGAATATCTAAGACTTGATTTCTAGCAGTTTCCAATGCAGCCTTTAATTCTGCTCTGTGTGAAGTACCTGGTGCATACGTTAAAATTGGTTCGTTTACAGGAACCGGAACTTTGAAAAATCCATTCATAAACCTATATTTTTTGTGCAAAAATAGGTTATTTTTTTGAATGAATGTTGACGAGTTTGCGATGGATTGACCTACAACCTGATTTGTTGCGCAATTTGTGACAAATTAAAGGATACAGGCTCATTTTTAACGGGATGAACAAAAGCCAAAGAAAAGGACTGCAAGGCGATGGATTGGTCGGCCAAAGGTTTCGATGCCCCATACTTTACATCCCCTACTATTGGACATCCCATGGCCGATAATTGTGCCCTGATTTGGTGCTTACGACCGGTTTCTAAATTAATTTCTAACAAGCATTTGCCTTTGCCTTGTTTTAATACCTCATAACTCAATTTGGCTTCAGCAGCATTGGATACTTTAGATTCGAATGCTTTGGTGAAATTTTTAACTGGGTCTTGTCTAAGCCAATGAACCAGATGGCCTTTGTTTGAAGAAGGTGTTCCCTCTACAATACACCTGTATGTTTTTTTGACTGCCCTGTCATGAAAAATTTCATTCATTCTTGTCAAGGCTTTACTTGTTTTGGCAAAAATAACTATGCCAGAAACGGGCATGTCGATTCGGTGAATCACCCCTAAATAAACAGCACCTGGTTTGTTGTATTTTTCTTTGATGAACTGCTTAGTCTCCTCTTCCAGTGAAAGGGGTTTGCCTGGTTCGGGTTGTACCGTTTGTCCTGGTCTTTTAAATACGGCAATCAGGTGGTTATCTTCAAAAAGAACTGTCAAAACAAGAAGAATTAATATTGTTCTTTTTCATTCGGAAAATCTTGCTTTTTGACATCATCAACATAACGTTCAACAGCCATTTTAATTTCGTCGTATAAGTTTAAATACCTACGCAAAAACTTAGGTGAAAAATCTTTATTGATGCCCAACATATCATGACTTACCAAAACTTGTCCATCTACATCTGCTCCCGCCCCTATTCCAATAACAGGAATTTGAATAGTTTCAGCTACTAATTTCGCTAATTTTGAAGGAATTTTTTCTAGAACCAAAGCAAAACAACCTGCTTCTTCCAGCAACTTCGCATCACGGATCAGCTTTTCTGCTTCCGCATCTTCTTTGGCTCTTACTTCATAGGTTCCAAATTTGTAGATACTTTGAGGTGTTAAACCCAAATGCCCCATCACAGGAATGCCCGCTGTCAAAATTCTTTTGATAGACTCAACCACTTCTTCTCCTCCTTCTAATTTTACAGCATGGGCTTCGGCTTCTTTCATGATTCGAATAGCAGAGTTCAAGGCTTCTTTTGAATTGCCTTGGTATGAACCAAAGGGTAAGTCTACAATTACCAATGCCCTATCTACAGCACGAATAACGCCTGCTGCATGCGAAATCATTTCATCTAAGGTAATAGGAAGCGTTGTTTCATGTCCATGCATGACATTAGAGGCTGAGTCACCCACCAAAAGCACATCTATTTTTGCGGCGTCAAAAATTTTTGCCATGCTGAAATCATAGGCCGTTAGCATGCTTATTTTTTCACCCCTTTGCTTCATTTCGTGCAAAGTATGGGTAGTTACTTTTTTAACTTCTTTGTATGTGCTCATAAGAATTTTGAAATTCAAAGGTATAAATAAAACCTTTTACTTGAAATGCTTGACTTGGTTTTGTAGAAGCTCAAAAAATGCCTTAATTTGTAAAAGATGAAATTCATAGTAAAAATAAGCTGTTGGCTTTTATTTTCTGTTTTGGTTGCTTGTTCAAATGATATAGAAATTAATGCGCCTTACCAAGATATAGCTGTAGTTTACAGTTTTCTTGACCAAAATGAACCGGTACAATACATCAGAATTGAGAAAGTATACCAAAACAATGCTTCGCTTTCAACGGCAGAAGGTGCTAAACTTTCAGACTCACTTTATTTTGATTCTTTAGAGGTTTCCTTGACCAATGTCAACACCAAATCCATTTATCCTTGTACCAAAGTAGATACCATTCCAAAACAGGCTGCTTCTGATACAACTGGAATCTTCGGCAACAGCAAGCATTTCTTATATGCTTGTAAAATTCCTAGAAACACAAATCAAGAAGAAGATGATGTATACCAGTTGCTGATCAAGGTGCCAAAATCAGGGAAAATTTTCAGGGCTACAACAAAAATTGTAAAAGATGCGAGAATTGAAGCCAGGACCATTCCATTGAGAACTGTGCCTGCAAATACCGCTTTCCCTTTCCGATTTGTTACAGGGAAAAATTCCTTTTTGTATGATTTAATTGTTCGTTACAAATACAAAGAAATGCAGGCCAATGATACCAACGTATTTGAATTCAAACATATCGACTATTATGTGCAAAGGTCTAAGCGTTATACTTATTCTTTGAGCACCAATACGGAAAGTGTGGTATCCGTTCAGTTCATAGCGCACTTGAAAAGCAATCTAAAATACGATGTTTCAAAAACCAGAAGAACAATTGGCATTGAATTCATTGCTTATGGAGGTTCAGAAGAATTACGAGATTATATTGATTTGAACAAACCCAATACTTCAATTGTTCCTAAAAATACTGAGTACACCAATATTGAAAATGGAAAAGGAATTTTTAGCAGCAGAAACTACACTGTTCAATCTGGGGTCATCTTGGATGAATTCTCTTTTGAAGTATTGAGAAAAGAGCTTCCCAATTTCAGATAACTGACAAAACTGCCATTTTGCCCTTGAAATACCTTTTTTTAAGAGGGTGTTTTCTTGATTTGTGCCATAATTTGTTAAAACCTGACAGTTCTATTCATTGGTATAATGATTGATGCAACTAGTCAAGAAAATTACATTTTTATGAGCAAAATTATAGGAATCGACTTAGGAACAACCAACTCTTGCGTAGCCGTAATGGAAGGCAATGAGCCAGTAGTGATTGCAAACAGTGAAGGCAAAAGAACAACTCCTTCTATTGTAGCATTTTTAAAAGATGGAGAAAGAAAGATTGGTGACCCTGCAAAAAGACAAGCGGTAACCAATCCAATCAATACCATTTTTTCAGTGAAAAGATTTATGGGTCATACCCATGCTGAAGTAAGTACCGAAATTAGCCGTGTACCTTACAAAGTAGCAAAAGGTGATAACAATACACCTCGCGTAGACATTGATGGCAGATTGTACACGCCTCAAGAAATTTCAGCTATCATTCTTCAAAAAATGAAAAAAACAGCTGAAGACTATTTGGGTACTGAAGTTAAAGAAGCGGTTATTACTGTACCTGCTTACTTTAACGATGCCCAAAGACAAGCAACCAAAGAAGCCGGAGAAATTGCAGGTTTAAATGTGCGCAGAATTATCAATGAACCTACCGCTGCTGCATTGGCCTATGGCTTAGACAAAATCAACAAAGACATGAAAATTGTGGTGTTTGATTGCGGCGGTGGAACCCATGACGTATCCGTATTAGAATTGGGTGATGGAATTTTTGAAGTAAAATCTACAGACGGTGATACGCATTTAGGTGGTGACGATTTTGACCAGAAAATCATTGATTGGTTAGCTGATGAATTCAAAGCAGAAGAAGGCATGGATTTAAGATCTGATGCAATGGCTTTGCAACGTTTAAAAGAAGCGGCTGAAAAAGCAAAGATTGAATTGTCGAGCTCAGCTCAAACCGAAATCAATTTACCTTACATTACAGCAACTCAAAGCGGACCAAAACACTTGGTAAAAACTTTGACCAAAGCAAAATTTGAACAATTGGTTGATGATTTAATCAAGAGAACCATTGCCCCTTGTCAATCTGCATTGAAAAACGCAGGTTTAACCACAAAAGATATTGATGAAGTTATTTTGGTAGGTGGTTCAACCAGAATTCCAGCCATTCAAAAGGCAGTAGAAGATTTCTTTGGAAAAGCACCTTCAAAAGGTGTAAACCCTGACGAAGTTGTAGCATTGGGAGCAGCTATTCAAGGTGGTGTTTTAACAGGTGAAGTAAAAGATGTATTGCTTTTAGATGTGACGCCTTTGAGTTTGGGTATTGAAACCATGGGTGGTGTAATGACGCGTTTGATTGAATCAAATACAACCATTCCAACGAAGAGAAGTGAAGTATTTAGTACAGCATCAGACAACCAACCTTCAGTAGAAATTCATGTATTGCAAGGTGAAAGACCCATGGCCAATCAAAACAGATCTATAGGCAGGTTCCATTTGAGTGATATTCCACCTTCACCAAGGGGTGTTCCTCAAATTGAAGTGACTTTTGATATCGATGCCAACGGAATCTTGCATGTAAGTGCCAAAGACAAAGGAACAGGCAAAGAACAAAAAATTAGAATTGAAGCAAGTAGCGGTTTAAGCGATGCTGAAATTGAGAAAATGAAACGTGAAGCGGAAGCCAATGCGGAAGCTGACAAAAAAGCCAAAGAAGAAATTGAAAAAATGAACATGGCTGATAGTTTGATTTTCCAAACTGAAAAGCAAATCAAAGATTATGGCGACAAGATTCCAGCTGATAAAAAAGCAGCAATTGAATCTGGTTTGGAATCTTTGAAAAAAGCACATGCTGAAAAGGACTTGCCTGCTATTGAAACAGCAATGGAAACTTTAAATGCCGCATGGCAAGCTGCAAGTCAGGATATTTACAATGCTGAACAAGCAACTCAAAGCAATCCAAATGCAAATGCCGGCCCAGACAACAACGAGGCTGGAAATGTACAAGATGTGGATTTTGAAGAAGTAAAGTAATTTCTTTGGCGTAATAAAAAATAGGCGCGGAGCAAAGCTCCGCGCCTATTTTATTTGAAGGCTTTGCCCAATATTATTCTTTGCTAAAAATATGTTTGAAGACGCTATTGTCTGCTTCAAGAGACAAAACATACAAGCCTTTTACTAAGCCTTCTGTTGGAATTGAAAATTCATTCGTGCCACTGACAAATTGAAGCCTTATATCATTCAACACTTCTTTTCCATTCAAATCAAATACATGCAATTGAACTTCTTTTGGTGCTGAAGCCATTGCTTTTATTGTTATTCTATCAATCACTGGATTTGGATAGATTTTCAAATTTCCTATACCCGCTAATTCAAAAATACCTGTTGTACCAATATTCAAAGACAAAGAAATGGTATCCCCACAATTCATAGAATCTGTTACCAAGGTTTTGACAACATAATTTCCTGCATTTAAATAAGTATGGGTTGGGTTGCGATTGATACTGTCAAAGAATGAATCTCCAAAATCCCAGTAAATTTTCTGGAATGGATAATCACTTTGACTTTGAAAATTAACCTGTTTATTGTTCTGTGGAATTGTTGCAGAAATCAATAAGCCTATGTCAGGGAGAAATCGCAATAGTCCTGATTTTGATATTGCCTCACATGAACTTTCGTTGTTCTTTTGAATGACATAATAAGATTCAATTTTTGACATTTGGTTAGAAGGGAAAATCAAAATGGCTGAATCCTGACCTGTTGGATTGAATAGAATTGCTTTGTTTAAAATAGAATCAAAACGGAAAAAGAATACCGAATCTGCACCTTTCAAACGACTTGATTTCAATTCAAATTGACTTTCCGTAGCACAAACATTTTTAAGCAAATTATCTAGGTTAAATTGAACTTGATTTTTAGAAAAATTAGAAGCTTGAATAGTCAAAGCTGTATCAATACTACAATGCGTAAAAGTGGTGTCTACACATTGTAATTGAATTGGATTGGCGCCATTGTAAACTGGAATCTGAACAGTTTGTCCTTGGTTTTGACTAGCAATAAATCCATTCTTTTGAAGGGTGTATTTGAATTTACCTGACCCAAGATTTACCATATTGAATGCCACAAATTCAGTATCAGCTTTTAAACAAATTTTATTCAAATAAATAAAGCCTAATTCAGGTTTGATACAAGTAGCATTGCTTCCTTTAATGCTCGAACTAAGCCCCTCAGGACACAATGAATTTGACAAGGCCCTTACCCATATTTTTTTATTTTGAGGAATTGGGGAAACAGTTAAATAGTAAAATGTATCTATTTGTGAGGTCCAATTCAAGCCAGAATCTATACTAATTTGATAAGTTGTTGCAGCTGAAATTACATTCCAGTAATAATTGATTTGATTCATTGATTTTGATTCTGAAAACAAAGATGGTGCGGCTAATTGATTCTGAACATACAAAGTTTTTGAAGAGGCTTCGCTATAACAAAACCCATCATAAACTTGCAGGGTATAGGTTCCTGAATTGGCTATTTTACAAAGTGAATCTTTACCTGATTTCACTAAAACATTGTCCTTCTTAAACAAATACGAAGTATAGGTTCCACTTGCTTTCAAAGTAATTGAATCTTTTACACAACTGGAGTCTTTGTCTGAAGTTAAATTTGAAACAGGCAAGTTTCTTCTTGAAACAGTGTAGGCATTACTGGTAGATGTACAATTGTTACTGGTAGTTACTTTTACGGTATAAGAGCCTGTATTGGTAATTTTGGCGGTTGAACTTGTATAGCACTTGGCATCCACAAATAAGTGTATCCACTTACATTGGAAGCAGACAACAGAACAGTGTCTGTATTTCCGCATAAATGACTTGCACTTTGAGTAACTGAAAAAACAGGTTTTGCATTGACTGTAATAGGTAATACAGTTGGACTAGAACTACCATTGGCATTGCTGGTTACCAATCTAATTTGCTTTGGCCCTGCTGTTGTAAACACCACTTTGGTATTTTGAGTGGAGGCTGATGCTGGAGTGCCACCGGTCATGGTCCATGCATAGGTTGTAGGATTATTTAGGCCAGTTCCTTGAAGGATGATGGTATCGCCAACACAAACACTAGTAGAAGATGCATTAATAACAGCAGTTGGTAAATTAGCCAACTGATTTAAAGTAAAAGATTTTACATAGGTCATATCTCCTGAATTTCCACCATTTGAATTGGTTGCCAACCAAGACAAATAAAAAGTAACTGTACCTACCCCTGTTGATGGCGCTGTCCAAGTAAATGAAAAACTTGAATTGGCCGTAGCTGAACTGTTATGTCCAATATAATTTCTAGCCGCAACTAATACTGAATTACCCGTGCCAGCAGTTAAGCTTCCTGCATTTGTATTGCTAGAATTCAAGACTGTTAACAACATGCCATTTTTAGCAGTTGCTGCACTTGAACCATTAACAGTTAAGGTATAAACCGAACCTGGCGTATAGCCATCGGCTGGTAAACCAGAAATATTAATTGCATTCCAATTTGTACCGGAAGTGACTGCAGATCCAGAATGGCAATTGGTACAATTACCCTCAGAAGGAGCGCCCGTTAAACCTGTTGGTGGGGAACTCGCATTATTGAAACTATCAAAAGATAGCAGGAGTAAAAAGAAAACAAAAAGAGACTTAACAAAAGTAGCAGGTTTCAAAATATTCACATTTAATTGAAAGCAATGTATCTTTTTATACCTTAAAAATCAATTAAATTCAAGACAAGAAAACTAGCTTACCATCCAAGTTTCTTTACCCGCAATCAAAGCATCTAGGCTTGGATTTGGTTGATTTGTTTGTGCATCTGCAATTTGTTGATTGAACAACTCGTCGAATGGAGCTTTGTTTTTATTTTCATAAAACACCCCAAAAGGTCTTGGGAAATGGCCTTCAACAGAAGGGTCATCATAGAATCTTGAAAGGATGGTTGCTTTCACCAAATCCGTTTCATCATGAATCCATAAATCATTCACAGAGGCATCGTTTAAATCTACGACCACAGGTTTGAAACCATCAAGTTTGATTCCTTTGTCGTTGTTTTCTCCAAATACCAAAGGTTGCCCATTTTCCATCATGAGGGTATTCATTTTTTTGGTACCCTTCTCTGTAAAAATCTCAAAAGCTCCATCATTGAATACATTGCAATTTTGATAAATTTCTACAATGGAAGTGCCTTTGTGATGGTATGATTTTCTAATGATTTGTTGTTGGTGTTTTGGGTCACGGTCCATGGTTCTGGCTACAAATGTAGCATCTGCACCTAAGCACAAAGCAATGGGATTGAAAGGATAATCAACACTTCCATAAGGGGTTGATTTGGTTACTTTCCCTTGCTCAGATGTTGGAGAGTATTGGCCTTTTGTTAAACCATAAATTTGGTTATTGAACAACAATACATTGACATCCGGATTTCTTCTTAACAAATGAATGAAATGATTTCCTCCAATTGACATGGAATCCCCATCGCCAGTTACAATCCAAACGCTTAATTCAGCCTTGGTTAATTTTAAACCTGTAGCAATGGCCGTTGCCCTCCCGTGAATAGAGTGCATGCCATAGGTTTCCATGTAATAAGGAAAACGAGAAGAGCATCCGATTCCTGAAATAAACACAAACTCTTCTTTAGGACGCCCTAATTCTGGCAATACAGTTTGTACCTGTTTCAAAATTGAATAATCGCCACAACCCGGACACCATCTTACTTCTTGATCTGTAGCAAAATGTTTTGCTGTTAATTGGTTCTGTTCTTTGATTTCCATATTCACTGATTTAAGAAGCAAGAATGTTTTTTATTTGTTGAATCACTTCGTGGGCCATAAAAGGCTGGCCTTGTATTTTGTTGAAAGGAATGGCATCAACAAAGTATTTATCTCTGATGATTTTTACCAGTTGACCATTGTTTAATTCTGGCACCACTACTTTTTTATATTTATTCAAAAGCGCTCCTAAATTTTTAGGGAACGGATTCAAATACCTTAAATGGGCATGGGCAACTGAATGTCCTTCTTCAATTAATTTAGCAGTTGCAGTTTTTAATGCACCATAGGTTCCACCCCATCCTAAAATCAAGACATCACCAGTTTCTGGGCCGTTGTCTATGGTTTGTACTGGAATAAAATCTGCAACTTTATCTACTTTTTCTTGACGCAATTTCACCATGAATTCATGGTTTGCTGGGTCATAGCTGATATTGCCTGTGATGTGCTGTTTTTCCAAGCCTCCAATTCTATGTTCCAAGCCTGGTGTTCCAGGTATGGCCCATGGTCTGGCTAATTTTTCATCCCTTTCGTAAGGTAAAAATTTAGTTTGATCAGGCTTTTGACCGGCAAATTCAATCGGAATTTCTGAAAGTGAATCTTGCGTTGGGAATTTCCAAGGCTCAGAGCCATTGGCAATGTATCCATCACTCAAAAAGAAAACAGGAATCATGTGGTTCAAAGCAATTTTGCAGGCTTCAAATGCCATTTCAAAACAATCAGCCGGAGATTGGGCGGCCAATACAACAACTGGACATTCCCCGTTTCTTCCATAGAATGCTTGAAGTAAATCTGCTTGCTCTGTTTTGGTTGGCAAACCTGTGCTTGGACCCGCCCTTTGAATATTGACAACCACCAGCGGTAATTCTAACATGGTAGCCAAACCTATGGCTTCTGTTTTAAGTGCGATGCCTGGGCCTGATGAACCTGTGATGGCTAAATTGCCAGCGAATGCGGCTCCTATTGCAGAACAAATGCCCGCTATTTCATCCTCTGCCTGGAAGGTTTTTACACCAAAGGCTTTGTGTTTGGACAATTCATGTAAGATATCAGAAGCTGGTGTAATTGGATAAGTTCCGTAAAAAATTGGCAATTTAGATTTCACTGAAGCAGCGATTAAACCCAATGCGGCTGCTTCATTTCCCATGATACTTCTGTAAACACCTGCTTCCATTTTAGCAGGAGCAACATTGTATCTGTTGGCAAACATTTCAGTTGTTTCGCCGTAATTCCATCCTGCTTGCATTACCTTTAAATTGGCATGCATCACTGCTTCATTCTTCTTGAATTTACTTTGAATAAATTTGATTGAGCTTTCCATTGGACGGTGATACATCCAATAAATTAGGCCCAATACAAACATATTTTTACAACGGTCTATTTCTTTAACTCCCAAACCACTGTCAGCAAGAGCCGAACGTGTAATTTTTGTAACGTCTATGGTTTTTACATCATACGCATCCAATGAGCCATCAATGAGTGGATTCTCTGCCTCTGGCACATTGGCCAATCTTAAATTTTTTGCATCGAAACCATCTGAATTGGCAATGATCACCCCACCCTTTTTCAGGTTTTTTAAATTGGCTTTCAATGCTGCCACATTCATGGCTACCAAAACATCTGATTGGTCGCCTGGGGTGTGAATTGCCGTAGCACCAAAATGGATTTGGAAACCAGATACGCCCGCTAAAGTTCCTTGTGGGGCCCTGATTTCTGCTGGGAAATCTGGGAAAGTTGCCAAGTCATTGCCAAATAATGCGGCTGTATTTGTAAACTGTGTACCGGTTAGCTGCATGCCATCCCCACTGTCCCCTGCAAACCTTATCACCACCGATTCTAATTCCTTTTCTTGCATGTTTGTTTTTATTGCTGGTAAACTACCATTAAAAAAATGTTCACGAATTTAGTATTTATGCATGAAAAAGCCATTTAATTGGCAACAGATTTGTCAAAATTTAAGCACAAACTTGATTTTTGGACAGCGAAGCGCTTCAATGGAAAAAATGTGCAAAGTATTCCTTGCCAATCAAAGGATTTAAAGCTTGGATTTAAGTAATTCGCAGAAAGCAAATTCAATGGCTATTTCAATTATAGTGACAGGTGGTACTTTCGACAAAGAATACAATGAATTAAACGGCAGTTTATTTTTCAAAGAAACCCATGTTACTGACATGTTACTTTTGGGCAGATCCAAAGTAGAATTAGAAGTAAAAACCTTGATGTTAATTGACAGTTTAGACATGACTGAACTGCACCGAAAAGAAATCGTTGATGCATGTAATACTTGCGTAAACAATCAAATTGTTTTGACGCATGGTACTGATACGCTTACCCAAACTGCATCTGTTTTAGCCGATGAAATAAAAGACAAAACCATTGTCATTACGGGTGCCATGATTCCTTACAAATTTGGGTCGAGCGATGGTTTGTTCAATTTAGGAAGTGCATTGGCATTTGCACAAACCTTGCCTCCAGGAGTATATGTTGCCATGAATGGCAGGTATTACGATTGGAACAATTGTAGAAAAAATAAGGCGACTGGATATTTTGAAGAGCTGATTTAGTTTTCTTGAATCATTTCCCAAAGCTTGTGTTTGAGCGTATTGATTCCAAGCCCGGTAGCTGAACTGATAAATACAATTGGAATACGAGGCAATTTCTTTTTGATTTCTTTCAATTGCTCTTCGTCAACCAAATCGCATTTGGTAATGGCCAACAATTTGCTCTTCTTGGCCAAATCTTTGTTGTACAGTTTCAATTCTTTTGATAGAATTTGGTATTCTGCTTTGATGTCTTCTGAAGTAGCAGGAATCATAAACAACAAAGTTGCATTTCTTTCGATATGCCTGAGAAACCTTGTTCCTAATCCTTTCCCTTCATGCGCTCCTTCTATAATTCCTGGTATATCGGCCATGACAAATGACCTGTAGTCTTCATAAGATACGATGCCTAAATTTGGCACCAAAGTAGTAAAAGGATAATCCGCAATTTCTGGTTTAGCCGCTGAAACAACCGACAACAAAGTTGATTTTCCAGCATTGGGGAATCCAACCAAACCCACATCTGCTAAAATTTTAAGTTCAAGAATTTTCCATTCTTCCTTGCCTTCTTCACCAGACTGTGCATGTCTTGGTGCCTGATTGGTTGACGATTTAAAATGATGGTTCCCTAAACCACCTCTTCCTCCTGATAACAAAACTTCTTGTTGACCATCTTCGGTAATTTCAAATAAAATTCTACCGGTTTCGGCGTCTTTGGCAACTGTGCCCAATGGCACTTCTAAGATTTCGTTTTTCCCGTCTTTGCCCCTTCTGAGCGCACTTTCTCCGTTGGCTCCAGGTTCTGCAATGACGTGTTTTCTGTATTTTAAATGCAACAAAGTCCAAGCTTGTGCATTGCCTCTGACAATGATGCTTCCACCAATGCCTCCATCCCCACCATCAGGACCACCTTTTGCAGTATGTTTGTCTCTGTGAAAGTGCATACAACCCGCTCCACCTTTCCCACTTCTGCAGCAGATTTTTACATAATCTACAAAATTTGATTCAGCCATTTATTATTTGTTTACAGTTGCTATTTCAGTACAAAGATGCTCAAAAATCACTTCCACTTCTCCAATACCTTGAACACCTTTGTATTTGCCCTGAGACAAATAAAAATCTTTAACAGGTGATGTTTCGTTTTGATAAACTTCTATTCTTTTTTGGATGATATTTGGATCTTGGTCATCGGCACGGCCGCTGTCTTTTCCTCTTAAAAGCAAACGTTTTTTCAATTCTTCTTCTTCCACTTCTAAAGCCAACATCAAGGAAATAGAAGTTCCCATTGAACTCAACAAAGTATCTAGAGCCGATGCTTGTGCCTGTGTTCTTGGAAAACCATCGAAAATAAATCCTTTGGCATCTGGATTTTTCTTAACTTCTTCTGAAAGCATGTTAATGGTTACCTCGTCAGGCACCAATTGTCCATTGTCTATATAGCTTTTGGCCAATACACCCAATGCCGTTTCGCCTTTGATATTGGCACGAAAAATATCGCCAGTTGAAAGATGTACCAAAGAAAAACGATTGATTAGTTTAGCAGACTGAGTGCCTTTGCCAGCCCCTGGAGGGCCAAATAAAACGAGGTTTAACATGTTTACCGATTATACTACGAAGAAAAATGAAAGTTTTGTATTGGACAAGTATTCCTGAATTTTCCTATAATTCAAGTGATTTGTATTGAAAAATTTCAGGTAAATTTCTACCCAATCCGTTATAATCCAATCCGTAACCCACTAAAAATTCATTTCCTACTTCAAACCCAATATAGCTTGGGATATAGCTGGTTTGATTGGCCGCAGGTTTGTACAACAAGGTACAAACTTGAATTGAACTGGGCTGCAAAATTGCTAATTCTTTTAAAATTGCAGCTAAGGTTAAACCTGTGTCCATGATGTCTTCTAAAACGATGAGGTCTTGACCTTTGATATCTTCATTTAAACCGATGAGTTGCCTTACATTGCCAGTGGTTGACATGCCATCATAGGATGCAAGTTTCAAAAATGAGAGCTTACATTCCAATTCAATTTGCTTGATCAAGTCTGAGCAAAACATAAAAGAGCCATTTAAAATGGCCACAAAAATTGGTTTTTTCCCTGCATAATCTTGGTTGATTTGTGCCGAAAGCCATTTGATTTTTTCATTAATTTGAGGGGCAGAAATGAATGATTGAAAGCTTTTATCGGCCAATTGAACAGATTCCATCTTTCAAAAATAGTCGATTTGGAAACAATCCTGCATATTTGTTGTGCAATGAAAAGTGAGAGACCCATATTTGCTATTGTATCTTATCCATTTTTACCGGCAACTACTGGTGGGGAAATATCAACGCTTCAAATTCTAAATTACCTTGGAGCCAGCAATCCCTTGACCGTTTATACCGTTGATCCATACAAAACTACCGATACCAGTCAATTTAATTTTGAACTGATTTTTGGTATGCGGTTCAAGAAAACAAGGTACTTACAAGTGAAGCATCTCTTTCGCATTTTGAAAGAGCTAAAATTGAGAAAAACGAAATATGTTTTTTTTGACCAACCTTGGATGGCATGGATGATTCCTTTTCTTAAATTATTGGGCAAGCAAAAGGTATTTATCAGAAGCAACAATATTGAATATTTGAGGTTCAAGAGCATGGGTAAAAAATGGTGGGCTATGTTATACCTCTACGAAAAATGGGCATACCAGCAAGCCAATTTGGTGATTTTTGTAAGTGATATAGACCAACAAAAGGCCATCAATGAATTTGGATTGGATGCCAATAAAACTTTGCTCAGCCCTTACGGAGTTCCATTTAACAGCCTTCCAGTAAAACAAGATAATGCCAAAGCTATCATTTGTCAAAACTATCAATTGGATTTGCAAACGCCTGTCTTTTTATTTTTTGCAACCATGAGTTATGCGCCCAATTATGAAGCAGTAAATTTTATTGCAGAAGAAATTTATCCGCGCCTGCTCAAACAAAACAAAGACTTTCATATTTTAATTTGTGGTAAAAATTTGCCGTCAGCCATTGAAGCCAAATTGAAAACACTCACACATCTTACCTATTGCGGGTTTGTTGAAGCTATTGAAACCTATATTGATGCATGTACTTTGATGATCAATCCCATTATGAGTGGTGGTGGCGTAAAAACAAAAGCCATTGATACTTTGGCCAGAGGAAAAGCTGTTCTTTCTACCCAAACAGGTGCAGAAGGCATTGACCCCATGGTTTGCGGAAACTTATTACAGGTGATTGAAGATGGAAATTGGGACGCATTTACCCATGCAATGATCAGTTATTTAAATTCGGAAGAAGGACATTTACCCAACTTGTTTTATGAAAAATACAGTTGGCCTGGTATCATTAAAAACATTGAAAACAAACTAGACAAATTGGCTTAAACATATTGTATTTGATGTGTTTCTAACAAGGGTTGCAGTTTGTATTTTAACATAATTTGAGCCACGGTAATGACATCTTTCTGACAATACGTTTTGATGCGTTCAATGTCTTTTTCTTTCCAAAAAACCATGCCAACCATGCTGCCATCAATGTCATCCTTAGGCGTTGGAATTCCAAAAGCAGTTGCCAATAAAACCAAGGAGGTAAAACTTTTGTAATCGCCAAATTTCCATAATTCCATGGAGTCTAACAAATTCACTTCCCATGGCTTTTTACCTGCAATATTTAAGGGCTGAGGAATGGGCAAAGCATTCAACAAACAACGTCTGGCAATGAAGGGAAAATCGAATTCTTTTCCATTGTGCGCGCACAGTGAAAAGCCTGGACCACTGAAATGATGGTTTACCAAATGCGTAAAACCTTCCAAAATTTCTATTTCGTTTTCACTGGCAAAAGATTTGATTCTAAAGGCATATTGGTTTCCCTCTCTCACAAAAAAACCACAAGAGATACAAACAATCTTCCCAAATTCTGCATAGATGCCAGCTCTTGGATAAATATCCAAATCCGTCTGTCCTTCTTCTTTTTTGAGCAATTGCGCTTTTTTCAACCACAAGTCTTTCCAAGTATCATTGAGCTCATCAAAGCTCTCTGTTTGAGGAACCGTTTCAATATCTAAGACTAAAATTTTGGTTAAATCTATTTGTTCTAACATGATGCAATTTACCTTTTTCTGATTTGGGAAATGCCTTAAAAATTTAGGCATAAAAAAAGCTGCTTGACAATTCAAGCAGCTTTTTGAATATGGAATTAGATGACAATTAATGTACGCCGTGCATCAATTTTTTCAATTGGTTTGAAATGACCAATACCAATAAACCCAGTATAATTACTACGGCTGAAATAATGGTAAAGATGGTTTGAGCGCCCATGGTTGCAAAGTATTGTACCAAATAACCTGATAGGAAATTGGCAATGAATGAACTCAAGAACCAAACGCCCATCATCAATGAACCCAAACGCAAAGGAGCCAACTTGGTAACCATTGAAAGCCCTACAGGACTCAGGCACAATTCACCCATGGTATGGATCAAATACGTTCCAACCAACCACATTAAATCTGCCTTGATAGCAGTATCAGCCACATCTCCACCTCTTTGCATGGCGGCACCAATCATCAAGAAAAATCCAACACCTAATAATATCATCCCCAAAGCCATTTTGATAATGGTATTAGGTTCTCTCTTTTTGTTACCCAAGAAAGTCCATAACCAAGTAAATACAGGACCTAACAATACAATAAACAATGGATTCACTGACTGGAACCATGAGGTAGGAACTGTCCAATCAAGCATACCTACATGCCTATCAATATAACGGTCAGTATACAATGAAATAGAAGAACCTGCTTGTTCAAAACCTGCCCAGAAGAAAATATTGAACAACATCATGATCACAATAACAGATAAACGGTCTTTTTCTTCTTTGGTCAATGGTGGTGCAACTTCTCCTGAAGCAGCAGCTGCAGCTTTTTGCAATTTAGCTCCAGGCTCTTTGCCTAAATCACCCAAATATTTTTGGCCGAATACATTGAACATCAATTGACCCAAAACCATACCTATACCAGCAGCTAAAAATCCGTAATTAAAACCATATGAAAGCACATTGCCTGATACAGCATCTTTTACAGCAAATAAATCTTCAGCCAAATAACCACAAACCAATGGCGCTAAAAATGCACCCAAATTGATACCCATGTAAAAAATGGTAAAGGCCGCATCTTTTCTGGTATCACCAGCTGGATACAATTGTCCTACGATGGTTGATATATTGGGTTTAAAGAAACCATTACCAATGATTAATAAAATCAAACCTAAATAGAAAAATGGCAATGCATTGGCATTCGACATAAACAAACTGAATTGACCCAATGCCATTAAAATACCCCCAATGGTAATAGAACGGCGTTGTCCAATTAAATTATCGGCTAACCAACCACCAAAAATTGGGGTTAAGTAAACCAAACCTGTATAAATACCGTAGAGTAATCCAGCGTTTGCATCGTCAAAACCTAAACCCCCTTCAATGGTTGCTTTGGTTAGATAAAGGGTCAATAACCCACGCATTCCATAGTAACTGAAACGCTCCCACATTTCAGTTAGAAACAATAAATAGAGCCCTTTTGGATGTCCGGTTTTATTCATATTCTTAAATTTTATGTTTTTTGATAAATGCAATATAATCAGCTTTAGCACATTTGCAAAATCAAATACAAAGCCGCAGATTTGTTACATGACATTCAAACTTAAACATTCATTGATATTGGTGGGCATTTTCTGCTTCACATTGCTTGCTTGTGAAAAAGCCTTAGACATCCTTCAAAAAACGGGTTTAACCAATGAAGAAATTACCCAAGGCTTAAAAGAGGCATTATCAGTAGGCACAGATACTTCTGTGACTGTATTGTCAAAAACGGATGGATATTACATGGACCAAGCTGTTAAAATATTCTTGCCAGAAGAAGCGCAAGCTATTTATAGCTCTATAGATAAAATTCCTGGTGGAAATTTGCTTTTAGAAAATACCATTTTGTCAATCAACCGAGCAGCTGAAGATGCAGCGCCAGGCTCCAAACAAATTTTATGGAATGCCATTACTGGCATCACCATTTCAGACGGGCTTAGCATTTTAAACGGATCAGATACGGCTGCAACTACCTATTTAAAAGGCAAGACTTTTGACTCTTTGTTTGTGTTGTTTGAACCTAAAATCAAACAATCCTTATCAAAACAATTGGTGGGCAGTGTATCGGCAGAATCTGCTTATACCGACTTGGTAAACGCCTACAATACGGCTTCTTTGAATGGCATTTTATGGGACCAAATCAAAACCAATTCTTTGAGTAAACATGTTACCCAAAAAGGATTGGATGGCTTGTTTTTAAAAGTTGCTGTTGAAGAAAAACTGATCAGAGAAAATCCATTGCACCGCATCAGTGATATTCTGAAAAAGGTTTTTACCAAACAATAATTGTTACTTTTCTAAAAATTCTGTCATTCGGTTGTAAAGGTGTAAGCGGTATTTGCCTCCACCAATGCCATGGTTTTTGTTCGGGTATAATTCGCTGTCGAATTTGATGCCTTTTTTGATCATTTCATCAACCAATTCTACGCTGTTTTGAAAATGCACATTGTCGTCGGCTGTGCCATGAATCAATAAAAATTTGCCATTGATTTTTTCTACATGGTTGATGGGCGAATTGTCGTCGTAGTTGTTGCCATTTTCTTGTGGCGTTCTCATGAATCTTTCGGTATAAATATTGTCGTAATACCTCCAATTGGTAACAGGTGCTACGGCAATTGCTTTCTTGAATACATGAGCACCTTTGCTGATGCCCAAAGATGACATATAGCCCCCAAAACTCCAACCCCAAATTGCAATGCGATTGGTATCGATATACGGCAATAGGGCCAGTTTTTCAGCCACTTCAATTTGGTCTTGAATTTCATATTTACCCAAATTTAAGTATGTACATTTTTTGAATTCTTCTCCTCTGAATCCTGTGCCTCTGCCATCAACTGAAACAACAATAAATCCTTTTTGAGCCAAGTGTTGAAACCACAAATAATTGGCACCAAACCATCTGTTCATAACGGTTTGAGAACCCGGTCCACCATATACATACATCAACAAAGGGTATTTTTTAGTTTGGTCAAAATCAGTGGGCAAAATGGTAAAGCCATTCAAGTGTTGACCTGAAGCTGAAGTAAACTCACTAAAATTTGCTTTAGAAATTTGCGTTGCATTTAATATTTGTTGTAGTGTTTTGTTTGATTCAATGGTTCTGACCAAATTGCCTTTGCTATCTCTAATGGTGAAAACTGGCGGTGTATTGATATTGCTCCAGGTATGCAAGAAAAAGGTAAAATCTTGGTTAAATGCAGCTGTATTCCAACCTAATTCAGGTGTTAATTTCAATTTAGTTTTGCCATTTAAACTTTGCACATACACTGTTCTGTTGGCTGCTCCTTCTTCCGAACTGGCATAAAAAACTTGTTTTGTTTTTTCATTGTAGCCATAGAAATCAGTCAAATCAAAATTTCCTGTTGTAATTTGTTTGAGTTGTTTTCCTTTTAAATTGAATTGGTACAAATGGTTGTATCCATTTCTTTCAGAACAAATTAAAAACGATTTGCCGTTGTCTATGAAAGTTAACTGATCGGGAATGTCTATGTAGCGTTTGTTGGTTTCCGTATAAATTGTGGTAGAACGTCCATTTTCAGGCTCTGCCAATAATACCTCCAATTTATTTTGCAAACGGTTCAAGCGTTGAATGGCCAATTTATTTAAAGCATTCACCCATTGAAATCTTGGTAAATATTGATCGGTTTCTTTGCCTACTTCCATTTCTGAAAGTAAACCTGTGAATACATCGGCAACAAAAACTTGAACCAATGAATTGGACTCCCCTGCTTTTGGATATTTGAACACCGTGTTTTCAGGATACAATTTGCCATACATGGGCATTGAATATTCTTTAACTTTAGATTCGTCAAAACGGTAAAAGGCAATTTTATTGCTCAAGGCATTCCATGCAAAACCTTTCCAGATGGCAAACTCTTCTTCATAAACCCAATCGGTTCCTCCATTGATGATGTGGTTCTCTTTTCCATCTGTTGTCAATTGGTTTTCGGTTTGTCTTAACAAATCAAACACAAATAAATTGTTGTCTTTTACATAAGCCACTAAGTTTGCATTGGGTGAAAAATCGGGGTAACGGATTTTATTTTTAGAAACCTGAATCAGTTTTTTTGCTTTGATATCAAACACAAAATAAATGCCTTTGGTACTGTGTCTGTAGATAGACTCAATATTGGTTCCTATGATTACTTTCTGTTCGTCTTGGCTAAATTGAACATCTTCCAAACCAATGCTTTCTCCATTGTTCAAGGATTCAATTGTTGCTTGCGAAATAAGGGTATCCACCAATTTCCCAGTGACCAATTCGTATTTTAACAAATTTTGTTTGGCATCAGTAGCACAGTAAAACCTGCCATCTTTTAAGGATTGAAAACCTGGAACAAACTTCGAAGCAAAAGTACCTTTGGTCCAAATATCTTCTATGCTGATGTTCTTTAGATTTTGTGCAGAAACTGTAAATGCAAATAGCGCGAATAAAATAGCGAATCGGTTGTATTTCATAGGAACAATTATATGAAAAAAAGCTTGGAAGAGGAATTGGGAATTGGGGGACTAGAATCTTTCATTCCAATTCAAATAATTTAGTTAATTTGTGGCATGCAGCAATACCATAAAATTACCAGTGCAGACCTTGATTTTTTCATCCAAACTTGTGGGAAAGAATTTGTATTTTCAGAAGAAAGCAGTTTGGCCGATTATGCAAAAGACCATACTGAAGATTTGATTTTCTACCCTGAAGTGGTTGTAAAACCTGCCAATGACATTGAGATTTCAAAATTAATGGCGTATTGCAATCAACAGCTGATTCCAGTAACACCCAGAGGTGCAGGAACTGGTTTAAGTGGTGGCGCCTTGCCCATTCATGGAGGCTTGGTCATTGCTTTAGAAAGACTCAATAAGATTTTAGAAGTAGATGAACAAAATTTCCAAGCTATTGTAGAACCGGGTGTCATCAACGAAGCCTTTCAACAAACAGTGATTGAAAAAGGCTTGTTTTATCCGCCAGACCCAGCCAGCAAAGGCTCTTGTTTTTTAGGTGGGAATTTGGCGCATAGCAGCGGTGGACCAAGGGCTTTGAAATACGGAACTACGCGCGATTATGTCTTGAACATGGAAATTGTATTGCCTAATGGCAGTATCATACAAACAGGCGCCAATACCTTGAAATATTCTACCGGTTATAACTTAACGCATTTGATGATTGGCAGTGAAGGCACCCTAGCCATCATTACTAAAATATGGTTGAAACTCATCAGCTACCCTACTCAGAATTTACTGTTACTGGCCTCTTTTGAATCAGCAACCAAAGCCTGTGAAGCTATAGCAGGAATTTTTAAAGCGGGTAACAATCCTTCGGTATGTGAATTTGTAGAGCCTGCAGGCTTTGAATTGTCTTCAAAACTCTTGAACATTCCATTTGATATGCATCCTGAAATAGGGGCCTATTTATTGATTGAAGTAGATGGCAACAACCTAGAATTACTGTTCAACGAATGCGAGCAAATCAACACAACACTTGAACAATTTGGCGTGAAAGATGTATTGTTTGCGCAAACTGCAGAAGAAAAAAACCATTTCTGGAGACTGAGAAGAAGCATTGGTGAAGCCACTAAATTCAACAATGTTTACAAAGAAGAAGATACTGTAGTACCAAGGGCCAGCTTGCCTATTTTATTCAAAGAGGTAAAAGACATCGGCAAAAAATATGGTTTCAGAACCATTTGTTACGGTCATGCGGGAGATGGGAACCTACATGTGAATATTTTAAAAGACCAATTGAGTGAAGAATTTTGGAACCATGAATTGGACAAAGCCATTACAGAGATTTTTGAATGCTGCAAACGATTGGGTGGCACCATCAGTGGGGAGCATGGAATTGGTTATGTACAAAAGAAATTCATGCCAATAGTCATGCCAGAAATTCAACTCGATTTGATGCGTAAAATTAAACAGGCATTTGACCCCAATGGTATTTTAAACCCTGGCAAAATATGGTAACAAGCTATCAGTCAAAAAACAATGCCATCCATTTGGTTTTTACCATTGGATTTGTTCTGATGTGCTTGAAATTTGCAGCCTATTTTATGACCAAATCAACTGCAATATTGACAGATGCATTTAGAATAAATACCTTTGAGTAAAACAAGATGGGAATAAATCCTTGTTATTTAAAAAACGAGAAAGCAACAAAAAACTAGTTTTGCGCCAACACCATAAACAGCAATTCTTTCATCAATTCCTCATCTGAAAGGCTGTTTTGGTCAACACCTTTTGACCTCAAATCAAAGCTTGCAATCAATCCTAAAATAGAAAACAAAGCATTCAATGAATAGTGCTGCAATAAACTTTCATAGTCTTTGGCTTGCATAAAATTTACCCCTGAAGACATGATGCTTTTTTGATCGCTGATTCCTCTTTGTTTTAAATCGTATGCTTTAGAGATATAACCATTCAATACAGCTAGAAAAGGAATGATAGAGAAATCTTTTTTTCCGCTCAAATGATGGTTGATATGAAACACTTTTCTGGCATTTTTTTGTGCAATGGCTTTGATCAATTCGAAGGTATTGAACTCTTTGCTGATGCCAATAAAATTCTCTATGTCTTGTTGGGTAATTTGTTTGTCTTGCCCTTTGTTGATGATGAGTTTTTCAAGCTCATTGTTGATGCGATTTAAATCGTTTCCAATGAAGTCTGCAATTAAGATGGCATTCTGATCATCGATAGAAAAACCCTTAGTTTTAACCAAATTTATGATCCATTTTGGGAGTTCTGTTTCTTCATAAAGCTTTTTGGCTTCAAAACTGACGAATTTTTTTGATGATTTGATTAATTTGCCTCTGCCATCTACCTTTTTGCCTTTGTAACAAATGACCATAATGGTACTTGGAACTGGGTGTTCTACATACGCAACCAAGTCTTCTATTTGACGCCAATTTTGTGCTTCTTTTACAATAATCACTTGGTGTTCAGCCATCATAGGAAAACGTCTGGCGGCTTCAATAACTTGACCCACTTCCACGTCTTTTGCATAAAACACATGTTGGTTGAATGCCTTTTCCATTTCATTCAAGACATTTTGCTCAATAAAACTGGCAATCTCATCAATGAAATAGGTTTCCTCTCCATGTAATAAATAAAATGGAGCCCTTTTCCCTGACTTTAGATCTTGAATAATCTTAGTAAATTCCTGTATGTTCTCAGCTGGCATAGTGGCAAGATATTCAATCGTTGCAGCATTGCCAATACAGGTGAGTAATTTGTGAATGAATTTTAGCTGTAAACAAATTTGAAAGAAACAAAGCTATTGAATACGCTGTTTCAAAATTTCTTTTATTGCCCGAATCGATGATGTTGAAGGGTGGGCTGTATGTAATTGTTTACTTATTTTATCTTCATATTATTCTATTGGGATTTGGCTTGCGTGAATAAAAAGGGTATCCGTATTTGGTTGTTTACTGATATCTAAAGACATTTCATCCATGGTTACATTCGAAACCAAGATGAACTTTTGGTGATTTGATTTAGCGCCCTTGAGCCTAAATTTGACTCGGCCTTGAATAATCTGGGATCGTTCTAAAATGCCATAAGACTGGTCGTATAAGGTGATGACCATGCCATCTCCACTAAAAGTTGAGTCTGCCTCTAATACTTGAACGGGAACTTCAAACTCTTTTGTTACCTCATCTCCGTCTATGATACTGATTCTGTTTTCTACAACATCTACCGAATTGAGGTCGTACACATCGAACATTGTTTTCATAGAGAGGTCACCCTTTAAAAAAAATAAAGGTGGAACTATAAGCAAGGCCCAAAGTGACTTTAGAAAGACTTTCATCGATGCATTGGGTATACCAATTAATATACCATAGATACATCAACCAACATATCAGCGCTTTAAGTATTTTACAAAAAACCGAATTTATCCCAAACTGAAACAAAAAATTCCCAATTTGAGAACAACAGCTGGACTAATCTACAACCAATAATAAACCTTTGAGGTATTCTCCTTCCGGATGGTAAATATTGATTGGGTGGTCTTCAGGTTGAGAAAGCTGTTCCAAAATTCTGACATTTCTTCCTGTTTCAGCAGCAGCAGAAAAAACAATTTTACGGAACAAATCTTTATCGATATGTTGGCTGCAACTGTAAGTAAAAATATAGCCTCCGGGCTTTACTTTTTGAAAACCCAATTTGTTTAAATTTTTATAGCCCTTTGCAGCATTGTCAACTGCCCTTGAATGTTTGGCAAATGCAGGGGGGTCTAAAACGATGATATCATAAAAATTGGCTGGCGCTTGCTTTAAAAAATCAAACACATCAGAAACATAGCTTTCGTGTTTGTTGGCCATGCCGCTGATTTGCACATTTTCTTCGCACAATGCAATTGCCTCTTTTGAGCTGTCTACGAATGTACCAATGTTGCTCCAGCTGCCAACGCATAAATACTAAAGCCTCCCGAATAAGAGAATGTATTTAAAACTGTTTTATTGGCTGAATAGCTTGCCAAGATTTGACGGTTCTTTCTTTGGTCAATAAAAAATCCTGTTTTTTGACCTGTTTCTACATTGATACTAAACTGATTGCCATTTTCTAATACTTTCACTGGCATTTGTTTTACTTCATCAACCCAAGTTAAACCTGTATCTACTTGCTCTAAAAGTTGTGTGTTTTGTTTGGTTTTTAAATAAATATATGGGAACCCAAGTGCTTTAAAAATGGAGAACAATTCTGCTGAAATACGCTCAGTTCCTTTGATTAACAATTGCAATACCAACACATCTGCATATACATCGGCAATCAAGCCAGGAAAGAAATCTCCTTCAGCATGTAAAAGCCTGTAACAAGTAGTATGTGCTGGATTGATGAGCTGTTTTCTCAGATTCAAGGCATTCTCAATTTTGGCTTTCCAATACTTGCGATCTATTTCAATTTCTTCTGCATTGAATTCAAAAATTCGACAAACAATTTGGGATTGGGTGGAGAAAAAACCATACCCTAACAATTCGTGGTGATTGGTTTCAATTTTTACAATTTCACCATTTTCTGCATTGGGTAATTGCTTCACAGCACCTGAAAATAACCATGGATGCCTGTTCAACAATGAGCGCTCTCTTCCGCTTTTGAGTATTATTTTTTTGAATTCCATCTTCAACAAAGATATTAGGAATAGCTAAAATTAGATGGGAATTTACTGAATTAAAATAAGCTGTTTCCAAGCATATATTTTTTTTGTTACTTGCAGGACCATGAGAGCCCATTATCTAATTTGTGTATTGTTTGTTGCTTTTCTATTTAGCACAAGGCTGAAAGCACAAATTGGAAACTTCCCGGCTGACGCTTATTTGATCAAAGGGTTTGTGGTTGGAGCAGACACCTCACAAACCATCCCATTGGCTAATATTTTAAACAAACAAACGCAAGACAGGTTTGTGAGCAATCGATTTGGCGCATTTGGCATTCCTGTTACAGAAAATGATACCCTGGTTTTTACAGTAATCGGTTATCAAACCTATGAATTACCGGTCAAAAAATATGTGATGACCAAACATCAGTTTCCAATAAAAGTAAGATTGAAACCCCTTACTTATCAGTTGAAACAAGTTGATGTTTCATTCAGAAAAAAACGTCAAGATAGTTTGGCAAAACAGTCAGCCATTTTTCTAAAGAAAAGTCCTCTATTGAACAATTACCAGCATGTACAATCATGGATGAAAGGCAATTCTGGTACTCCTTTAAATGACTTGTTAAGTGCTGGAAATTCAAAAATGCAAGAGTACACCAAGCTCATGCATTTGATAGCGCTATACCAAGAGCAGCAAAAAGTAGATGAGCGTTTAACGGATGATTTAATTTGCAGGGCAACTGGTTTAAAATTGAATCAAGTTCAAGCCTACAAGCAATTTTGCAAACTGCCCCATTATTTTATTTTAAATGCAAGTGATTATGAATTAATTTTGGCCATCAAAGATTGTTTCAAAGACTACAAATTATTAAAAAAATAAACATGTTAAAAGACATAGAACAAATAGAATTGCCCACAATTGCAATAGCAGCAATTCAGGAACCAAACGACCAAGAGGAATTGGTTTGGAATGTTTATTTTATCAACTATTCTGCAATTGAATTGAGTGGTGTATTGGTGAGTTCTAAAGGCTGGGGAATGATTGACAATGAAGAAAAAGAAACCTCCGTTCTTCGACATTTTTTAGACAAAGTTGAGGCCATGAGCTATGTAAAAGTAGAAGCCATACAGGAAGATGTTTTTGTTCTTTATAACCAATACTGGCTGAGTGCGTATGCCAACAATCAAATGATTGATTACAAATTTATTTTTGAACCCAATAGCATTTCATCAGAAAACGCAGAATTGGTTAGTTTAATCAATCAAAAAGGCATAATACTTTTTGCAGAGAATTAAGATTCTTTGATAAGTTTGTAGAAGGCCAAAGAGCCTATTATCACAACCACCATCAGCACATATTTTTCTTTCTGAAAAAAATCGATTGAAAGATACATTACCCCTGCTGTAAGCAATGTATATTTAAGGAACTGAAGGCTTTTGCCCTTGGCGCTCTTTTTTCTTAAAACCAAATACAGAACCGCTGCAAGTATTGCTATTCCTGCAATCAATAAATAATTAGTTTCCATTATTTTAATTTCAAACAGCTTTTGATTTTTTGAAAGATGGCAGTGTTTTCGTAAATACCAGCAAAATGTTCAGCACCTGGCCCGAAAGCAAATACAGGAACCATGATACCAGAATGTCCATTTGAAGCATAATTGACTTCGAATTTAAAAGGTTCATTTTTTGATTTCAATAAACTTAGCCCACCAGTTTCATGGTCAGCAGTTACAATTACCAAAGTTTCTTGGTCTTTCATGGCTTTGTCTAAAACCAAATTGATGCTTTGGTTAAAATCTATAAGTTCAGCTTTCATGTAGTCAAAGTCATTGGCATGTCCACCCCAATCTATTTGTGAACCTTCAATCATGACCAAAGCAGGTGAATTGTTTTCAAGCTGTTCAAATGCCAGCGCAGAGGCTTGAGTCAAATAATTGCCCCTGCCCTCTTTCACTGTTTTCATTCCATCTTCTGCTAGGGTATAAATAAATTTAGCCGTAGCAGGTTTTTTAAAAACTGAATCTTTAACCATTTCAAATCCTTTTGCTTTTAACAATGAATCAAGAGGAAAAGAATCGGTTCTGTTGTAAATGAATTTAGTGCCTCCACCTATGGCAAAATCGCAGTTTTCATTCAGTAAAAATTTAGCAATATCTGCTTCAGAATTTCTTGAAACTACATGTGCATAAAAGGATGCTGGCGTTGCATGTGTGATAGAAGAAGTTGCCACTACGCCTGTTTTACCTTTTGCTTTTTTGATCAATTCAAAAAGACCTTCTTGTGCTTGGTCATTTTCATCAACACCAATGGCTCCATTTTTTGCTTTTTTGCCAATTGAAAATGCAGTTGCACCTGCCCCACTATCGGTTACATAATTATCTGCTGAAGCAGTTTTAGAAAAACCTATTACCTTGAATCTTTCAAAAGCATTTTGACCCGTGTAATTGTTTAAAGCGCCTGATATTTGAGCCAATCCCATGCCATCACCTATCATTAAAATTACACGTTTTGGATGTTTTGGTTTTGCATGAACAAGGATTGAAACCAAACTTACAAATGAGACAAGAAAAAGTATTTTGAAACTATTTTTCATGGCACAAATGAAGAAAATATTAGGGGTATTCCCTAATGAATTTTTAGCGCATTTCATAATACATGCCCGGCAGTTGCCTGATGACTCCTGCAAATTCCAATTCCAACAATTTAATTGACATCGAACTGAAATCATCCATCACTAGTTTACTCAGTAAAAAATCGATATGTACCCTTTTTTCTTGCATTAAAATAGCCACTATTTCGGCATGCTTTTCAATCAAATTAAAATCGAAATCGAGTTGTTTCTTTGCATTGTTATTTGATATATCCCAACCCAAATCTGAGAGTAAATCTGTAGGTTCATTGATTAAAATGGCTTTGTTGTGCCTGATTAAAAAATTGCAGCCATAGGAATTAAAATCAGAAGGACGACCTGGTAATGCAAATACGTCTTTGTTATAAGAATTGGCTATTTCAGCTGTAATTTTAGCCCCACCTTTGATAGATGTTTCTACCACTACCAAGGCATCACACAAGCCTGCAACAATTCTATTTCTTTTGGGGAAATTTCCAGCAAAAGGAGCATCATTCGAAAAATAATCAGAGATCAAACCCCCTGTTGAGCACATGTCATCAGCCAATTTTAGATTCTTTTGAGGATAAACATTCAATATGCCTGAGCCCAAAACCCCTATGGTAGACAATTGATTGTCCAAAGCCGCCTGATGCGCGATAGCATCAATTCCCAGAGCCAAACCACTTACAATGGTACAACCTGAATGGCTGATATGTTTGATTAAATTTTGGGTGAAATCTTTTCCGTATTCTGAATTTTTTCGAGTGCCAACAACGCCAATGATTTTGTTCGGATTTAAGTTCAAATTTCCTTTGCCAAAAAACAAAAATGGGGCGTCAGGAAAAGCCTTGAGCCTTAAAGGATAATTCGAATTTTTAAAATAATACAAATGAATGGCAGCTGAATGGAGTTTTTCTAACTCCGCATTTACCTCATCAAATTGTTTAAATTCAACAATTGCTTTTGCTTTAGATGCTGTAATTCCTGGTACGGCAAGCAATTGATTGTAATCGGCTTCAAAAACAGCAGCAGCTGTCCCAAAAGTATTGATTAAAGTTTTGGATGCTATATCGCCAATGCTTGACACCATTTTAAGTGCCAAGGCAAATTCTATTTCAGACATGTAGGGGTAGAATTTTGTTTATTGAGTGAGTTTCATTAGGACTGTTTCAATGGCTTCCTTCATTTTCAGATGAGGGTTTTGGCTGAATTGGTGCGTGATTCTGTTGGCCAATATCACATTGATAGAAATGGCTTCAAATCCAAACAGGGCAGACAGGCCCAAAATGCCCGCTGTTTCCATTTCAAAATTGGTCAATTGAGAATTGGGAATTTGAAAGGAAGACAAATCCTGAATAAAACTTGGATTGTGTATTTGCTTTCTTAACTGCCTACCTTGTGGTGCATAAAAGCCTGAACAGGTAACTGTTGTCCCTCTCATCCATGTCTGAGGCATTGCATCATTCAATTCTTTGGAAGCTTTTACATGGTATGGTTTGATGAAAGGTAATTTCAGCGCTTCAGCCATTTGCGGCACTTCCCAATTGGCTGGAATTTGATAGTACCATAATAAGTTATCTAAGCCAATGGCAGCTTCTGAAACCAGAATGGTATCAACTGGAATGGAGGCTTGTATTGCACCAGAAGTTCCAATTCGTATAATTTTTAGTTTTCTTGGATTTTCAATTGTTTGTCTTGTTGCCAAATCAACATGCACCAAAGCATCTAATTCATTCAACACAATGTCTATATTGTCTGTACCAATTCCTGTTGAAATCACACTGATTCTTTTGTTTTTAAGGAAACCCGTATGGGTTACAAATTCTCGTTTTTGCTTCTTTATTTCTATTTTATCAAAATGTTTTGATACTTCTGGAACACGGTCTTGGTCGCCCACTAAAATAATTGTATCTGCCACATCCTCAGGCAATAAGTTTAAATGATAAACACTACCATCTGCATTTAAGACAAGTTCTGTTTCAGGAATTGTATATTTCATTTGATAAAGCATTAAGCAGGTAAATTAAATCAATTACATTTGCAAACAAATAAATTTGAAATATGAGCAAGCAAAAAAACAAAATGTTGGTTCCGATAGACTTTTCGGAAATCTCTTTCAATGCACTTACCCATGCAGCAGAAATAGCAAAACATTTCGACAATGACTTAGTGTTATTAAGCATATTAGAAGATGACTTTTTGAGCAATATTTTTTCATTCAGCAAAAATGACATGAAAGAAAATTTAGCGAAAGAAGCCTTAAAAGCCCGTTTGAAAGAAAAGGCAGAAGAAATATTGAAACCTTTTCAAATTCATTATGAATTATCGGTAAAAAGCGGTAAAATTTACAAAACCATCATAGAAACCGCAGAAGAGTTTGGATGTGATTCCATCATTATGGGAACGCATGGTGCAAGTGGTGCAGAGAGAATCATTGGCAGCAATGCCAGCCGAGTAATCAGCTACAGCTCTACGCCAGTAATTGTTGTAAAAACAAGTAAAAATCCAAATGCTTACAGAAACATTATTTTCCCATTAGATTTGTCTTCTGAATCTAAACAAAAAGTAAAATGGGCCATTCATTTAGGTAAATCTTACCAATCAACCATCCATATTTTAACTTATAAAGTTGGAGATGAATTTTTGAACAACAAATTGATGGCAAACCTCAAACAAATTCAAAATTTGCTTGATGAAAATGGCATCAAACATTCAGAAACAATTTTAGAGGACAGCAATGATTTTGCAAGAAAAACATTAGAATTTGCTGAGGTTAAATTGGCTGATTTGATCATGATCATGACACAGCAAGAAGACAAGTCAATCAGAGAATACATCATTGAAACCTATGCACAACAAATTGTAAACGATGCAGGAAATGTACCCGTGTTTTGTATCAATCCTACTTATGAAGGATTCAAATCTGAATTTATAATTTAAATATTACAAAGGCTTGGCCTGATGCCAAAAAAAGCCCCCGAAAGTTCAAACTTTCGGGGGCTTTTTTATGCAGTATTTTTTTTTAAAACAGTCCGTTGTTCTCTGCTTCTATTCTAGAAATAATACTTCCTAAATGTTCTGAGTTTTCGGCAAAGTTTAAATCGTCTACTTCAATGATGATATGCTTGCCTCTGTAACTACTAATCCATGCTTCGTAACGCTCATTTAATCTTCTTAAATAATCCAAACGAATACTGTCTTCGTATTCCCTCCCTCTTTTCTGGATATTGTTTACCAAATGTGGAATGCCCGCTCTTAAATAAACCATTAAATCCGGAGCCTTCACAGTTTGAACCATTGATTCAAATAACCTTTGATACGTTTCAAAATCTCGGGTACTCATTAAACCCATGCTATGAAGATTTGGTGCAAAAATATTGGCATCTTCATAAATGGTTCTGTCTTGTATAATATTTTTTTTTCCTTTTTGAATATGCAAAATGGAATTGTACCTGGTATTCAAAAAGTAGATTTGCATATTGAAACTCCATCTTTGCATGTCTTCATAAAAATCACTGATGTATGGATTGTCTTCTACATTTTCGTAATGTGGTTCAAATTTGTAGTGCTTTGACAACAATGTAGTCAATGTAGTTTTACCTGATCCTATGTTTCCTGCTATCCCTATATGCATAAATCTGAGCTGAATTTGTACTGAACAACAATTATACATCAAAAAATCAAAATAGAAATACAAAAAAATGAATTGAAAATATAAAAATGAACTATTTTGCAAGTATGAATATTCAATTTATGGGTGCGGCTAAAATGGTTACTGGTAGCAAGCATCTGATTACAACCCCAAATCAAACTAAAATTTTATTAGACTGTGGTTTAGTACAAGGCAATCATGACAAAAATATAGATTACAACAGAAACTTTGGTTTTGACCCTGCTAGTGTAGATTATGTGATCCTCTCCCATGCCCATATTGACCATTCTGGCTTACTTCCAAGATTGGTAAAAGAAGGTTTCAATGGCATTATCTTTTGTACTCCTGGTACTTTTGATTTATGTAAAATTATGCTCATGGACTCTGCCCATATTCAAACTGCAGATTTGGGTTATTTGAACAAAAGAAGAGCTAAGAAAAAACTACAAAACATAGACCCTTTGTACGATGTTAAAGACGTAGAGAAAGCTTTGAGTTTGTTCCAGCAAATTGGATACGATGAAAACACAAAAGTAAATTCAGAATTTAGCTTCCAATTCACAGATGCTGGACATTTATTGGGTTCTGCTTGTGTTCATTTAAAAATAAAAACTGGACCAAGAAAATACAAGCGTATTACTTTTACGGGTGATATTGGGAAATACGGTGATTCTATCTTGAGAGATCCTCAGCCTTTTGCTCAAACTGATATTCTCATTTGTGAAAGTACTTATGGCAACAAATTGCATCCACTTGCTATTGATGCCCAAGCAGAATTGTTGAAAATTGTAGAAGAAACTTGTGTTCAAAACAAAGGAAAATTAATCATTCCTGCTTTTAGTGTAGATAGAACACAAGAGATCATCTACTTATTAGACCAAGCACATAACAATGGTAGCCTACCACCCATCAAGATATTTGTAGACAGCCCACTTTCAGTGAAAGCAACCGGTGTAATGCGAGCGCATGAAGAATGCTACCGTGATGCGTTTTTAGACTATATCGCCAAAGATTCCGACCCTTTTGGATTTGACAATTTAGAATATGTTACAGATGTTGAAGCCTCAAAAGCAATCAACGTACTAAAAGAGCCTTGTATTATTATTTCTGCAAGCGGAATGGCGGAAGCTGGTAGGGTTAAACACCATATCGCAAACAATATAGACAACCCAAATACTACCATTTTATTGGTTGGTTATTGCACACCAGAAAGCTTAGGTGGTAAACTAAAAGCTGGGCTAACATCGGTAAGAATTTTTGGGGAAGAATACCAAGTAAAAGCCAAAATTAAATCTTTAGATTACTATTCAGCCCATGCCGATTACAATGAAATTCTGAAATTCTTAAAATGCATAAAGGCTGCCAAAGTAGAAAAACTTTTTTTGGTTCATGGAGAATATGAAAACCAAGTGGCATTCAAAGAAAGACTGCTTGATGCAGGGTTTAAACATATCTACATTCCAGACCTAAAAGAGCAATTTGACCTTTAATGAGTTAATTCAAAAGGCCATTTTTGTTGCTTTTTAGATTGAATTAAAAACAATATTGAACCTATTGTAATGATTGAAAATGCGCCAAAAATATATGCCCATTCCACGCTAAAAAACACAAACAACCATACCAAAATTCCTAAGATGGGTGGTATTGGAAACCAATACATTTTATAAGGAAATTGTTCCTGTTTAAAGCGAATTCTGAATTGAATCAAGCCAATGCTTTGCGCAATAAATTGAACCAAAATCCGCATCACAACAATAGCCGTTATGATTTCTCTCATTTTAAACAGCAAGCTAAATACAAATGCAAGTGCTCCTAAAACCAAAAGTGATACATGCGGAATATTTAATTTGGGATGAACCTTTGCAAAAATTGGAAAATAATTGCCATCTTTTGCAGCAGCATAGGGAACTCTTGAATACCCCAACATTACTGCAAACAAAGAACTGAGCGCGATTAATAAAATAAAAGCAGTAGCAATTTGAGCCGCAAATTCTCCGTAAATTTTCTCTACAAACAAGCTTACAATAAATGGTGAATCTTTTGCAGTTTGCCAGGGAATAACTGACAATACCGCTGAATTCAATCCAATGTATAAAACTGAAATAATAGCAATCGACCAAAACATACTCTTGGGAATATTCTTTTCTGGCTCCTGTATTTCAGCTCCTATATGACATACATTGTAATAGCCTAAATAAGAATAGATGGTTTTAGTACTGGCCATTCCCAATGCCACAAAAAATGCGGAAGAGAAATCAGTTTCGCTCATATTAGGCAATACACTTAATGTTGGGTCTGAAGCAAAAAAACCACTTAGAATTAACACTACAATGGTTCCAATTACTATTAAACCAAAAACCACTGCCATTTTACCAATGGTTACTATGTTTCGGTACAATAAAAAACAAACCAATAGCACCAGCGAGCCTGCTACTAATTTTTGTTGAAGGTCATTGATAGGCATTAAATAACAAAAGTATTGTGCAAAACCAATGGCCCCAGAAGCAATCACCAATGGGGCTTGAATACTGGTTTGCCAGATGTATAAAAACGACAAATACCTACCATACTTTTGTTCGCCAAATAAGGATTTTAGAAATACATAACTCCCTCCTGCTGCAGGCCATTTAGCACCTAGTTCTGCCCAAACAGAAGCATCCATGAAAGACAAAAAACAACCTAAAATCCAAGCATAAATACTGGCTGGGCCATTCATGGTTCCAATTACAAATGGAATGGTAATGAAGGGACCAATGCCAACCATATCAATTAAATTGATGGCCAAAGACTCTCTATATTTAAGCAGTGGTTTTAGCGAATTATTTTCACTCATTTGGGGTGCTCAATTCTTTGGGTTGACGTTTGGTTCCTTTGTACATCTCAAACTTATGAAATTTACATTCCAAGGGGCCATTCCAAACTACCATTCTTTTTGAAGCGGCCAATTTCATGTGCTTCAAGGCTTCTTTGTTACTTGAAATAATCCAAGCATCAAAGCCTTCAAATTTATTCTTGAGCGTATCCCCAATCATTCTGTAAAACTGATTGATTTCTTCAATTTCTAAACGCTCTCCATAAGGAGGATTCATGATAAGAATTCCACCACCTTCAGGTGGACGCTGTTCTTCAAACCTTTTATTGGTAATGAAAATATCATCTTGCAAGTTCATTTTTGCCACATTGCTTTTGGCAATTTCAGTGACTTTAAACACGGCATCATTTCCAATTATTTTGCCATCTAAGGGAACAATTGCATTCACAGCTTCTTCTTTTATATGCTCCCACAAGGCAGCATCAAAATTGTTCCAACCCTTGAAACCAAAAAAATGACGGTTGATTTGTGGGGGAATATTTTTGGCAAACATGGCTGCTTCAATCAAAAGGGTTCCACTTCCACACATGCCATCCATAAACGTTCCTTTTCCATTCCATCCTGAATGCAAGATTAAGCCAGCAGCGGTTACTTCGTTTAAAGGTGCTAAATTGGCTTCTGCACGGTAGCCTCTTTTATGTAAAGACTCGTTAGAACTATCAATTGAAACATTTACTTCGTTATGGTAAATATGCACGTGAATTCTTAAATCTGGATCATAAACATCCACATTAGGCCTGACACCATATTCCGCTCTGAATTGGTCTACAATTGCATCTTTGGTTTTGAGCGCAACATATTTACTATGGTTAAAAAAATCTGAATGAATGGTTGCATCAACCGCAAGTGTTCCATTTACATCCATTAATTTGCTCCAGTTGAAACCTTGAATACCATTATACAAGCTTTGTTCATTGAATGCATTGAATTCAAAAATTGGCACCAAAATTCGCATGGCCGTTCTCAAGCACAAATTGGCTTTGTACAGAAGCGCCAAATCACCTTGACAATAAACTGCACTTTTTCTTTCTTCAATTTCAGTTGCTCCCAAATTTAACAATTCATTCGCCAACAAAGGCTCGAAGCCTTTTTGGGTCAAAACTGTCATATTGATTTGCTGCTTGTTTAATGGAATAGAATTGATCATTTGCCAAAGGTATAGTTTTAATGACAAATGAAATCAGCTTGTAATAAAAAGAGCGCCTAAGCGCTCTTTTTATTAATTTGTAAATTCAAATTTATTTTGGTCTGAAAGACTGATGGTAACTTTTTGGTCTTTATTGATATGACCTGCTAGAATTTCTTTAGACAATTCGTTCAAAATTCTTTTTTGAATCACCCGTTTCAAAGGTCTGGCTCCATAAATTGGGTCATATCCTAATTCAGCCAACCAATCTGCAGCTGGTGCTAAAATTTCTAATTGAATACCTTGTTCTGCCAATTGTTTTTGCAAACCTTTTATTTGAATATCAACAATCGCTCTTACTTCTGACCTTCCAAGTGGGGTAAACATAATCACTTCATCAATCCTATTTAAGAATTCAGGCCTGATGCTTCTTTTCAATTGGTCTAAAACACCCAATTTGGTTTCAGCTAAAACTTTTGTTCTGTTCTCGTCGTTGATTTCTTCAAATTTTTCTTGGATAAACTGAGAGCCAATATTGCTGGTCATGATGACAATGGTATTTTTAAAATTGGCTACACGGCCTTTGTTATCTGTTAACCTTCCATCGTCTAAAACTTGTAATAAAATATTGAAAACATCTGGATGTGCTTTTTCAATTTCATCTAACAAAACTACGCTGTAGGGTCTTCTTCTAATGGCTTCAGTCAATTGCCCTCCTTCATCATAGCCTACATACCCCGGAGGCGCTCCAATCAACCTACTAACAGTATGTTTTTCTTGGTATTCGCTCATATCTATTCTTACCAAAGCTTGTTCTTGATTGAATAAAAATTCTGCCAATGCCCTTGCCAATTCCGTTTTACCAACCCCAGTTGTACCCATAAAAATAAAAGAACCAATTGGTCGTTTAGGATCTGAAAGTCCAGCTCTGCTTCTTCTAATAGCATCACTGATGGCTGAAATAGCTTCTTCTTGACCTACAACTCTTTTATGCAATTCATCTTCAAGTTTCAAAAGTTTATCTCTTTCACTTTGCAACATTCTAGTGACTGGAATACCAGTCCATTTGCTCACCACATCTGCAATATCATCCGACTCCACTTCCTCTTTCACCATGGCATTGTTGGCTTGGTTTTCAATCATTTTTTGTTGCAATGCATTGAGCCTTGTTTCAACTTCTTTGATTTTACCGTATCTAATTTCTGCTACCATTCCAAAATCTCCAGCTCTTTCTGCCTGTTCAGCTTCAAATCTCAAAGCTTCAATTTCTTGTTTAGAACTTTGAATGCCTTCCACAACTTCTTTCTCAGATTTCCATTTTGCCATTAAGGAATTTCTTTCGGATTGAAAGTTTGCAATGTCTATGGCCAATTGTTCGAGTTTAGATTGATCGCCTTCTCTTTTGATGGCTTCTCGTTCAATTTCCAATTGCATGATTTTTCTATCCAATTGGTCTATTTCTTCAGGAACAGAGTCTATTTCCAAACGCAATTTAGAGGCAGCCTCATCTATTAAATCAATGGCTTTATCGGGTAGAAACCTATCGCTGATATACCTTTGAGAAAGTTCAACCGCCGCAATAATTGCTTCGTCTTTGATTCTAACTTTGTGGTGAACCTCATACCTTTCTTTCAAGCCTCTCAAAATTGAAATGGCTGCTTCTGTATCGGGTTCATCGATGTACACTTTTTGAAATCTTCTTTCAAGTGCTTTGTCTTTTTCAATGTACTTTTGATACTCTGCTAAAGTTGTTGCCCCAATCGATCTCAATTCGCCCCTTGCCAAGGCTGGCTTCAAAATATTGGCTGCATCCATTGCGCCTTCACCTCCTGCACCTGCACCAACCAAAGTATGAATTTCATCGATGAACAAGATGATATCGCCATCACTTGCACTCACTTCTTTTACTACTGCTTTGAGCCTTTCTTCAAATTCTCCTTTGTATTTAGCACCTGCAATCAAGGCGCCCATATCCAAAGAATAAACTGTATTTGTTTTTAAATTTTCTGGCACATCTCCATTTACTATTCTATGTGCCAAGCCTTCTGCAATGGCTGTTTTTCCAACGCCTGGCTCCCCAATTAAAACAGGATTGTTTTTGGTTCTTCTTGATAAAATTTGCAATACCCTTCTGATTTCTTCATCCCTACCTATAACAGGGTCTAATTTACCCAAGCGAGCCAATTCATTTAAATTCTTGGCATACTTGTTCAAGGCTTGGTATGTAGCTTCAGCATCTTTAGATTGAACCCTTTGGTTCCCTCTTAATTCTTTGATGGTTTGTTTTAAGTTCTTTTCGCTCAAACCTGCATCTTTGAGTATTTTAGAAACTTGATCGCTTGATGCAAGTATTGAAAGCAAAATATGTTCAATGCTTACATACTCATCATTGAATTCTTTTAACAAACCTTGCGCTTTGATGAGCACTTGGTTGGCTGCATTTGAAAGGTACATTTCATTTGAACCAGACACCTTTGGCAATGCCAAAATCAATTGTTCTGTTGCTTGTTTTATTTGTTCAGGATTGAGGGCATTTTTCTTTAAAACAAATTGCATCAAATCGGGGTCGGTTTTAAAAATTCCTTTCAGCAAATGCACTACTTCAATTGAGGGATTTGAAGCATTCACAGCCAATTGCTGCGCTTCTTGCACCACCTCTTGTGCTTTGATTGTAAACTGATTAAAATTCATGGTTTTATTTTTACTATAAGGCATCAATTGAAGCTCCAAATGCATAAAACGGAAAGATTGTCTTGAAAAATCAAGAATAAAAGCCAATCTGACTTCAATTCATCATAAAAATGAAGAGAATCTGCCGAATGGGCAGCTTACAAATCAAGTTTATATTCTTCAATAGATTTTATACATTCGTTTCATGAAATTAGCTGATAGAGTATCACAAATAAACGAACCCCAAACCATCGCCATGTCAAAAAAAGCAAGAGCATTGCAAGCTGCTGGCCATGATGTGATCAATTTAAGTTTGGGAGAGCCCGATTTCCATACCCCTGAGCATATCAAAGAGGCAGCAAAAGCAGCCATTAATGAAAATTTCACATACTATACACCAGTTGCTGGAATTCCTGATTTGAAAGCAGCTATTTCAAATAAATTCAAAACCGAAAATCATTTAGATTATACTCCCGAACAAATTGTAGTGAGTACAGGAGCAAAACATGCCATTATGAATGCATTCATGGCCATTATCAACCCAGGAGATGAGGTAATCATTCCTACTCCATATTGGGTTAGTTATTCTGAAATGGTCAAATTATTGGGTGGTATTCCAGTATTTATAAAAGGTACTATTGAAAATCAATTTAAAATAACAGCCGAACAATTAGAAAAAGCCATCAGCACTAAAACCAAAGCATTTATTTTTTCTTCGCCTTGTAATCCAACGGGTTCTGTTTACCATGAAAATGAGCTTGCAGCATTGGCAAGTATTTTTGAAAAGCATCCAGGTATTTTTATCATTTCTGATGAGATTTATGAATACATTTATTTTGAAGACAAACCAAAAAGCATAGGTAGTTTCAATGATTTAATCAACAGAACAATTACCATCAATGGCATGTCCAAAGGCTTTGCCATGACGGGTTGGAGAATAGGCTATTTAGGGGCTCCAACAGCAGTGGCAATTGCCTGTGAAAAAATTCAATCTCAATATACATCTGCTACCAGTGGAATCAGCCAAAAAGCAGCATTGGCAGCACTCAACCATGATAAAAATGCCAGTATTGAAATGGTTGCAGCTTTCAAAAAAAGAAGAAGCATTGTCAAAGAAGGACTAGAAAAAATCCCTGGTTTAATTTGCAATCAACCTGAAGGTGCATTTTATTTTTTCCCAGATATCAGCGCCTATTTCGGAAAACAATACAATGGAAAGACTATCGAAAATTCGACTGATATATGCAATTATATATTAGAAGAGCACCATGTTTCTTTGGTACCTGGTACTGCTTTTGGAGATGAAAATTGTATTCGAATCAGTTATGCAAGTTCAGAAGAAAAATTAATAAAGGCTTGCCAAAGACTTGAAGCTGCGTTTTCATCGCTCAATTGAGTCTTTTAAAATGCCTAATTTTTGCGTAAATTGAGGCCAATTAGTTTTGACTACATGCCCAGTAAGTTTATATTTAGATTCTTGATTTTCATTTCATTGGCTATAACTGGCAATGGCTTGTACGCACAAGTTTATTTGCAAGAAAATTTTGATGCAACTTTCACTGGAAACCCTTCAGCACCCAATGGATGGAAACAAACCAGAATTCAAATTTTTGGAGATGAAAAACCTGTTCCTACGGGTACAATTGGGGCCAAAGATTGGGCTCAAAATCAATACTTCAATTCAAATTGGACTTCTAAAAATTGTATAGGATGGGACCCCATTAGTAGCCCTAACAATGGGGTACTATGGCTTGAAGATGCATTCTTTGGACCTAATGCCAATGCAATGGCTAGAAGAATGGAAAGTCCGACTATTAATTTATCGAGTGCCAGCTCGCCTTTTCTCATATTTAATTATTTCAACAGTTTACCTGCTGACACTTTATTTCCATTGATTGTGGTATTCTCAACCGACAATGGACTTACGTGGAAACCTTTGATGCATGTGCAAGGAAATACGGCTGAAAAAACAAACAGCAATTCTACAAGTGCTACTTTAAATCAACAAAGTGCTTGGTCTAAAATTTATCTTCCCATTCCTTCTAGTTTAAAAGTACAACAAGTTAAATTTGGTTTTCAAAAAAATGCATCCTACAATTTAAAGGCCAATATTTTCATTGATAGTTTGAGCGTAGAGGAATACCTTCCATCAACTATAACTTCTAAAAAATCTGGTTTATGGAGCGACCCTAGTACTTGGGGAGGAACAATACCAAATTCAAAAAACAATGTCAGTATTGCGGCTGGTCATACCGTAGAAATAGATGTAAATATTGCGCGCAGCCAACAAGTTTCAATTGCTGGAATACTTAGATTTTATTCCAGCTCTAGCGCACAAGTTTTACAATGCTTTGGAGACATGACTATTCTGCCCAATGGAATTTATTCGAGCAATACAAGCAGCAGTTCAAGCAATGCAAGGTCTAGTTATATAGGCGGCAATTTGGTTATCAATGGAACTTACCAAAGCAATGCCAACACAGCAAATTCTTTGTATTTGAGTGGTGCCAGTTTACGTAACATTTCAGGCACTGGTCAATTCAGCAACAATGGCATTGCACGCTTGTATATTCAAAATGCGGAGGGTATCAAAATTGACTTGCCATTTTCTGTTAACTATGCCCTTTATTTAATTGAAGGAAATTTAAATCCCAATGCAAAACTTTCATTAGGAAACAGTCTTTTGCCAAACAATACAACAATTGTTAAAAATGGCAGATCAAATTTAACACAAAGAGCCTTGTTACCGATTATTGGTGCCTATAGCAGAAGTGTATTTTATGGCGGAACTGTAAATGGAAATATGCCTTCTGCGCTCTTAGGAAACGATACTATTTATACAGGATTGGAATGCGATTCTCTGAATGCTACCGATGTGATTATTCCTGGCAATTTGAGTATAAATACGAGTGGAATAGTAAAATTAAGCAGTAACCTAAAAGTAGGAAATGCCAATATAGGAGGAAGTTTATCTTTGATGAGGGGAATCATTTTAAGTAGTACATCTAAACTACTTACGATTGGACCTCTTGGCAATGGCCATATTGGTGTTGAACCTTCTAAAAACAGCCCTTATTTAACCCAAGGCTCGTATGTATTTGGCCCCATCAAATTTGAAAGACCAACGAACAATGCTTCCATTATTTATGTACCAATTGGCTTAGGAGCAGATGGTGTTTACAATACCTCTTTTCAGAATCAATTGAAAACCCTTCAACTCAATCCCGGAACCAATTGGAACGCACAAAACATAAGCTTTAGTTGCTATACTCAAACGAATTCAGGAGTTGATACCGGACTAACCGCAATGGCAAGCGACAAAGCCTATTATTTGAATTTAAACGGAGGAAATGACTTATCTAATTTAGCAACGATAGGCATCAGGGGAATCAATTCATCAAGCATCTTCTCAGATAAATTAAATGGGTTGAACAGTCAAGTTTTTGTGGGTCAATCAACTGCTATTTCAGGAGCTAAATGGAGAAGAAAAAGCAGTGCATTTACAGGAACTGCAAATAGTTTTGAGCAAAATCAACAATACACTTTTTATTCTTCCAATGCTGGAACCTATAGCCCTATTGGGCCATTGTCTAGCAGAGGGAATTATTTTACACTTGTCACTAATGCAAGTGCTGGAAGCCTTAATAGCAGCCAAGTCATTAAAAATACAGATTCAATTGCTGCAAACACAAAAGGTACTATTTTGTGCAAAGTATTGTTAAATGTTACAGGACAAATACCATTGCAATTGAACCAATGTAATTTCAGTTTTACGGGAACAAATAGACTAAGTAATTTACAAAACATCAAAGTTTTATTGGGTGGAACAGATTCAAATTTTTACAATGCCAAGCAATATGGAACAGTTTTAAATACTGTTAATTTGAGCAATTCAATAGCAGGAAATTCTTTGCTGTATAATGGGTTAAATTATATTTGGATGTTAGCAGATATTCATTCAGGTGCTGTATTGGGTGATAGCATTGCTATCCAAGTCAATTCAATCAATTTTAGCACATTCAATTACACTAATTTCAGCAACCCTACTGCTTTTAAAAAAATAGGAACTGCTTTTTCGCTTTCAACATTGCTTAGTCCTGAGAAGAAAATAAGTGTTGTTGCACAGCACAGTTTTGAAAACAATTTACTAAAAATTGGACTTAAAATGGGGAGCAATGGCGCTGCAAGTTCTCTCAATAAAATGGTATTTGAAACATCTAATAAACAAGTGAAGGGCTGGCAAAAAATAAAACAATTGAGCCTTTATTATACTGGAAAACAAAATACATTTTCAAACACAAACAAAATTGCAAGCATCAGTTATCCTGATTCAATTTTTGAAATTGCTGTTCCCGTTCAATTAAATAAAGACAGTAACTTTTTTTGGTTGATGGCAGACATAGAAAAATATTCAGCTTCAGGTGACAGTTTCTATATTTCTTGTAAATCTGTAGAAATAAACAACATCAGTTTTAACTTCTCAAACAATACCAATTATTTTAAAATAAAAACCGGTTATCCGGAATCAGCAGCATTGAGCAATACAGATGAAGATATTTGGGGCGTAAGCATTGGAACACTCAATAACCAAAGTAATTGTAGTAGTAGTGTATCAAGTAATTCTTCAGCAAATAGGTATGCTGATTATTCATCTCTACTTGCAACGAATTTAACAAAAGGGAATACCTATAATTTGAATTTGTATTTGGGTTCTTGTGCTGCAAATAATCTATCGAATGCAGCTGTTTTTATAGACTACAATCAAAACAATTCTTTTGAAGACGATGGTGAATTAGTATATGCAACTGGCGTTCACAACAGCAACAACATAGGCATTACTTTTAATGGTTCAATTCAAATTCCAATTTATGCACTTGCTGGACTTACCCGAATGAGAATTGTATATGCAGAACAATCCAATGTTCCATCATCAAAAGGTTATTACACCAATGGAGAAACTGAAGACTATACTTTGTTCATTGTTGACCTCCCCTATCAAACGTATATTTGGAACGGAAATACCTCTAAAAACTACCAAACTCCTAGTAATTGGACGCCCATTAGAAGTAGTCCTAATTTTAATGACAAATTGGTATTTAATACGGGGAAAATATCAATTGATTCTGTAAAATCTGAAATTGTTAGATGTATAGAATTGAAAGACTCTTGTGTGTTGAAAATACTGAATCAATCGAACCAAAATTTAATTGTATTTGACAGCTTAGTCATGAACGAAAATTCCTTTGTTTTTTCGAATCAAAATCTCAGTTTTCAAATTGGATTAGATACCATTCAAACAGGAGAATTCATAGGCAACAATGTAGGCATTTATGGTGCGATGAGAAGGTGGTTCAATCAATACAAAAATAATGTTTTGTTTCCAGTTACAGATAGCAATGCAAGGCCACATTTTGCAACTATTCAATTGAATGAAAAGCCAAAGAAGTATGGAGCCATTACCTGTAATTTCATACAAAAAACACCTGAAACAAATGGCATTCCATTCCAATTAGAGACCATTGCAATCAATTCAATTTATACAAGGGGAATATGGGCTATAAGCAGCTCTAATTTGGCTATTGGAACTCCATTCAATTGCTCGCTTTCAGTGAAAGAATTAGAAGGGATTAACAATGTTCAAAATTTGGGAATTGCATTCAGAGGAAACAATAACAGTTATTGGGGACAAAATGGCCAAAATGGAAATGGGAATAACCAAATCAACGGAACAACACAGGTCATTAATTTTGCCAATAAGCAATTTGGAGAATTTACCATTGGAACCGATTCAAATAGCAATAATTTTAACAACAAGGTATACATCAGCGTCTATTGTCTATTGCAGGGCCTCTACAAAGGGGATGGGCTAATGAATTCTGTGTTGAATGCTAGTGCGGGTAATGCATCTACAAAATATGCAGATTCTGTTTTTATCAATTTAAGAGATACAGGAAATCAATTGAATTTAATTGGCTCATATCAATTGCTTATAGACACCTTGGGTTACGGTACAATTGAAATTCCATCGGCAAATTTGGGTAAGCTTTGTTATTGGGAAGTCAAACACCGAAATTCAATAGCTACTTGGACGGCAGCACCAATTTTGATTGCAGGTGCGAATTCTTTTTACGATTTTACTTATGGCGATTATACGGCCTTTGGAAACAATTTATTGGACAATGGAGACGGTTATTTTTTAATTTATGGGGGTGATGTAAACCAAGATGGATTTATTGATGGCAACGATTTTATTGATGTAGACAACGACAATGCACAATTTTACTCTGGTTACAAAGAAACCGATATCAATGGAGATGGTTTTGTTGATGGCAATGATTTTATCTTGATTGACAATAACAATTCGCTTTTCATAGGGGCTGTTCAGCCCTAAAAAATTGATTTGAACTCAGGCTTCTTTCGCTTAAATTGCGCCTTTAACTGCAAAACATTTCTATGGAAAATATCATCTCAAAATTTGAAGGAATGCGCGTGTTGGTCATCGGCGATGTGATGATTGATGCCTATTTGATGGGCCAAGTAGATAGAATTTCGCCAGAAGCACCGGTTCCAGTTGTTGCGGTTAAAAACAAAGAAAGCAGATTAGGAGGAGCCGCCAACGTTGCTATGAACTTGGTTGCATTGGGGGCTAAACCCATTTTATGTTCTGTGATTGGAGAAGACCAAGAAGGCAAAGAATTATTGGGTTTACTTGAAAAAGAAAAAATTGGAATTGAGGGAATCATCTGTTCAAAAGAACGAATTACCACTGTAAAAACCAGAGTGATTGCGCAACAACACCAGATGCTGCGCATTGACCAAGAAAATTCAAACCCTATTAGTGAATATGATAGTTTTTTATTGGGTAAAAGAATCATCAACGATTTACTTCCAGCCTGCGATGTAATCATTTTTGAAGATTACGACAAAGGAGTTATCACACCTACGCTCATCAAACAAATAGTTGCAGAGGCTCACAAAAGAAGTATCAAAATTGCAGTTGACCCCAAAAAGAGAAACTTCAATGAATACGTTGGAGTAGACTTGTTCAAACCAAATTTAAAAGAACTAAAAGAAGGATACCAAATAGATTTAGACCCTTCAGATCAAATAAGTTTTGAAACGGGTATCATTGCTTTCATGCAAAAAATGCAAATCAAAAACATCATGGTTACATTGAGCGAGAGAGGGGTGATGATCAGCAATGGTAAAAAATTTGATTACATTCCTGCACATATTCGAAAAATTGCTGATGTAAGTGGTGCTGGAGATACTGTTATCAGTGTTGCCTCGCTTTGCTTAGCACTTGATTTACCCAATAGTCAAATTGCTGCATTGGCAAATTTAGCCGGAGGTTTGGTATGTGAAGAAGTGGGTGTAGTGCCTATCAACAAAAAAAGGCTGATTCAAGAATCAGCCCTTGTTAAACAGTAAAAATCCGTTTTAGAATTTATTCTTCCACATCATACTTTCAACAGGTTTCACACCTCTTGAATTGTATTTGGCATTTTGCTTTGTATTGTACATGGTTTCAATGTCACCTTCCACAACAAAATATATCAATTGACCAATTGGCATACCGGCATAGATACGAACTGGCTGAGCACAACTAATTTCTAAAGTCCAAGTATTGCAAAAACCTACATCTCCTTTTCCGGCAGTCGCATGGATATCAATTCCCAATCTTCCTGTACTTGATTTTCCTTCTAAAAAAGGCACATGTTTATGGGTTTCAGTATACTCTGCTGTTACGCCTAAATACAAGGTATTGGGCTGTAGGATAAATCCTTCTTGAGGAATTTCAAATGTATCAATTTGGTTATGCGATTTGGCATCTAAAACACGGTCTTTATACGTTGCCAAATATCTACCCAAATGAACATCATAGCTATTGGTTCCAAGGCATTCTTTTTTGAATGGTTCAATTAAAATATTGCCAGCAGCAATTTCTTCTAAAATTCGTTTATCTGAGAGTATCATGTTTCTTTTTTTAGCAAATTAAGTTTACGAATCATAAAAATCTAATTATTTTGGCATTTTCAAAAGAAAATAGATTTATGCAAAAAGAATTAGGAATAGGAAGCCGTATCAAACATACTGAGTTTGGAGATGGAGTAGTTACCAATGTAAAAACCAATCATTATAAAATTGTTTTTATACAAGAAGGACCAAAAGAGATCAGCAAAGACAGCTCTCTTTTTCAGGTAATTGAAGCTGTTGATAGTCCGGAAGACTTGATCAGCAGTGCCGAAATGGAGAGAACCTTGATTGGTATTTTAAAAAGATGGACAGAAATTCCAGAAAGCGTAAGCTTACATGGAAAATGGACTGGTGGTAAAATCATTCTTCAACCTGCAGACCCTCATTTGAGTGGAAAAGAAATTCCAATTGACACTTTTTTCCATAAAATTGTGATGTTAAGAGACCGACTTAGAGTGATGGAACAAAGAATCAATTCGAACGATAAATTAAATGATGAGGAGAAAATAAATCTTCAACAATACCTCACCAAAATTTATGGTTCATTGACCACTTTCAATGTGCTATTCAAATACCAACACGATTATTTTGTAGGAGAGAAAAGCAAAGAAGACTAAGCGCCTTCAATCTCCCATAAAAAAATCATACGGTCATCTCCACAGGTTAAAAATGTTTTGTCTGATAGCCAGCAAACTTTGTTTACCGAATGCTTATGAGCTTTCATTTTAGTTTGATCAATCACTTTTAATAAAGTTAAATCATGGGCATCCCATACTTTGATGCTTTTGTCCATACTTACTGAAAGCAATAAATGACCTGCTGCTTGAAAAGCAAGAGAATTGATATGTGAAAGATGTGCAGGAATACTTATTTGCAATTCCTTGTTATGCCAATACTTTAAATGTGCATCTCTGCCACCACTCACCAAGTTACCCGTTAGAGGATGAACCGCCAAGGCAAATACCGATTGGGT